>Ga0163151_10002695_pt1 | contig 26904 bp, 16 predicted proteins | sample OliLakLV19MP5IB2_FD_145596 | JGI IMG/M metagenome (GOLD analysis project Ga0163151, IMG submission 145596) | Freshwater microbial mat bacterial communities from Lake Vanda, McMurdo Dry Valleys, Antarctica - Oligotrophic Lake LV.19.MP5.IB-2 | ecosystem: Environmental > Aquatic > Freshwater >...
CTTCGCTACTGGTCTACTGGTCTACTGGTCTAGCGCAGGTCTAGCCCCGAGCGAGGACTTTCACCTCACCGATTCATTTCGCTCACAGGCGCACCGCTACGGCTCACAGAGCCGCGCTCCGGGGAGGTCTCCTTACATCTTCACCCACTTTTAATCACACCCGTGGACGGGGGATAAACTGGCCGGGATGTATTTTCTTTGAAGTAATTCCCCGCCCTGAACTTCAGGGAATGCCTCACGCTTCATTCAGATTGTGAATTCAGTCTGAAATTGAGTATGAATTGCTACATGTACAGGGCCAGATGGGTAACCGCATCAATGATTCTAACAGCGTCGTGTCTGCCGGTGTTCGGGCAGATCGACCCCGAAAAAAGACAACTCTTCCAACTTGGATACAACCAGCCAATCGAGGGCCGCGCCCCAATTGCCGGTTATCTCTTTTATTACCTGAATCAGCCCAATTTTCTCCGCACCAACCTGACTCTTAGGCTGGCTGCGGCACCCATTTACCTCGACTCAGAACTGGGGATCAAAGGTGCGCTGGGTGCCAGGACCGACCTGGGAATCGGAGTGGCCGGCGGGGGGTTCGCCGACAGTTATTACGAGATGCGAAGCGGCAAGTTTTTGGAGCCGGAATCTTTTACTGGTCACGGAGCGGAGGTTTCCATGAACCTGTATCACCGTTTCAACCCTTCACAACAGATTCCGTTGAGCGCAATCTTCCGGATCAGCCCGAGACACTCGATTTATGAGCGTGATTCTGACACGGGCCCAAATTTCCAGATTCCGGAAGACCGCACCACCATCCATCTGCGGAGCGGACTGAGGCTGGGAGGAAAAGAACCGACCATGGACCCTGAACTGGCGATGGAGTTGTCGGTTTGGTATGAAGGACAGATCCGGACGGAAGGAAGCAGCTACGGTTTTGCCGGGGACAGGCGGGTCAACAACGATTCTCATCTGTTCTGGGCCCGAGCCCTTTTAAACCTGCCCCTTCCTTATCTAAACCATCCACTCAGCCTGAACCTGACGGCAGGCACGAGCATTCATGCGGATCGTTTCAGCGGCTACCGCCTGGGTGGAAACCTTCCGTTGGCATCGGAATTTCCGCTGGCCCTGCCCGGCTACTATTACCAGGAAATCAGCGCCCGCAAATTTGTGCTTTTCAGCGGCAACTATTCCTTTCCTCTTGATCAAAATCAGGACTGGGTTTTCACCTTTGTCGGCTCAGTGGGTGGTGTGGACTATCTGGACGGGTTCCAGCAGCCAGGTCACCTGCATTCGGGGGCGGGAGCCTTCATCCGTTATCGGTCGCCGATGAAGAGTTGGCAGGTGGCCCTCGGTTACGGATATGGTTTCAACGCCGTCCGCAACGGTGGAACGGGTGCGCAAAGCCTTGGGTTATGGTGTCAGTGGGATCTTGAGGCCAAAAACAAAACCCACCAACCACCGGTCGATCCACAATCTCCCTATAAATCCAAAGGTTTGTTTCGGTTTCTGGGACGTTAAAACATCCATCCCATTTCCCCACGAATTTTGTACAAAAAAACGAGACCGGAGAGTTTAATCCCGTGGTCTCGCTCGGCAAAACAGGGCTGAAAATTCCAGGCCTATTTCGTCGGAGAATAGTCCGTGGGCTTGAGGAAAAGCGATTTGACCCCGTTCGGCGCGGTCAACGATCCGCCAGCCTTGGCTTCCGAAGCTTTGCGGGCAACATCCCAGGCGGGATCTCCGCCGAACGATTTGAACGATTGACCGGCGGCATCTTTGCTGTCATGCGCGAGCAGGTAGATCAGCGTATTGTCGCCACCCTGTGCCGCGTCCATAGGAACCCAATAACCAAAATTGCGCATGCCATGTTTGGCAAAAAGAGAGACCGTATGATCGCGAAACCGGCTGTTCAATGCTTCCAGATTGCCCGGACTGGAGGTGTAGGTCCGCAATTCGAACACCTGCTTTTTCCCGGAGTCGGCAATTTTTACCGCAGATGAATAATCGGTGGCTTTGAGAAACTTGACATCGGCCTTGTTCACCAGTTTTCCGTTGGCTTCCGACGCTTTCATGGCGGACTGCCAGTCCGGATCCTTCATAAATGCGCCCCAAGCCTTTTCGCGTGCCTCACGGTTCGGGTAACGGAGAAGAAAATAGACGGTGTTGTCTGCTGGATCGAGGGGAACCCAATAACCGACACTCTCGATCGAGTGCTTTTGAAAAAGCCGCAGGGTATGATTTCTAAACCGGTTGTGGAGGTCTTCCATTTTCCCGTCCGCCACAAAGTAAATTCTTAACTCATAGCAGCGGGAATCAGTCTGGGAAAGTCCCACAGACTGGAACCCTGGAAAAATCGATGAAAGCATGACGAGAGCTAGCAATGGGAGGAGTTTTTGCATAATTGAGTCCATCCATACCAGCCGATCCGGCCAAACCGGTCAAATCTATTTAATTATTCTTAGCCGTGTCCTAACAACTGGGTCGCGGCAGTTTTGATGGAACGGATGTTTCCATCGAGATCATGGGAGTAAGCCACGCCGTTGGCGGAACCGACAAACTTATTGCACCCCCAGGGGATTTGTAGAAGCATTTCGCCCCTGTGCATGGTCAAGTCAAAAAATTGGGAATCATCGCCGGGAACCGGTCGCTCCCTTTTTTGGTGGCTCAGGAAGCACGCCGCGCCGGGGTCGAACGGATCGTAGCAGTCGGTTTTGAGAAGGAAACCGACCCTTCGCTCGCCGACCACGTCGATCAAATGGACTGGATCAAAGTTGGGCAGCTCGGGCGTTTGATCGACTGTTTCAAACGGCATCAAATCTCACGATGTGTCATGGTCGGCCAGGTGGCGCCGAAAAACCTTTTCGATTTGCGCCCGGATTTCCGCGCCATGAAACTTTTGTTTGGATTGAAGGAAAGAAATGCGCATACAATTTTCTCCGGAATCGCGTCCGAACTGCAAAAGGAGGGTGTGACCTTGACAGATCCGACACCCTGGCTGAAACCTCACATGCCCGGCCCGGGCTTTCTGATCGGCCCGGCCATTGACCGGGGGACGATGGAGGATGTCCGGTTTGGGTTCAGGATCGCAAAAGAGGTTTCAGGCTTGGAAATAGGGCAGCTGGTGGTGGTGAAGCAAGGCACCGTTCTGGCGGTGGAAGGTTTCGAAGGGACAGATGAATGCCTGAAGCGGGGCGGGATTCTGGCCGGTTCAAAGGGAGGTGCCGTGGCGGTGAAAGTCGCCAAAAACAGCCATGACATGCGTTTTGACATTCCATGTTTCGGTCAGAGAACCATGGAAATTTGCCGGGACCACAAATTCCGCGTCCTGGCGGTGGAGGCCGAAAAAACCTTGCTGTTGGAAAAAGATGCAGTAGAACAACTGGCCCGAAAACATAAGATCAGTATTACCACGGTAAATTAAACAACAGGCAAAAAATGCTAACCGCGCACGAATTATTCGGCTTTATGTCGCCGAACTTGGCCAAAGATATCTTGCAGTCAATCTACGACAACGACCGCGAACTTTACCGGGCCACCCTCAATGCAGTGGCGGAGGCCAAAAAATTGCGCCCCCTTTTCCTGGAACGAAAATCAAAGGTTGAACGCCACTCAGACATGGTGGCGATGCTGGCGAAACAACGGCTGGACCTGGTTGCGGCAAATCTTTTGCGCGGCTGGTTGATGAAAAAAAATCAAAAAATGCTCATCACGTTCCTCGACTCCTTGGGGGTGGCCCACAACCAGGCAGCAGTCGAATCTCTTCCGGAAACTGTCGATGACTCAAAACTCAAGGATGCGGTGGACAACCTTTTAGGCTCCTTCACGCACGAAGAAGTGGCGGTTTATCTCAACGCTTTTTATTCCATGAACGAGGTTTCATGGCCCAATCTCAAGACTTTGCTGGAGAACGATCCACGCCTGCAATTTGGAAACTGAACACGGATCATCAACACCTACCTTTTATGGAACCAACAGCTGACATCGCTCTTATCGGATTGGCCGTCATGGGCCAGAACCTCGTCCTGAACATGAACGATCACGGTTTTACCGTGGTGGTTTATAACCGCACCGTTTCCAAGGTGGACGAATTTCTCAGCAAGGAGGCTTCGGGAACCAAGGTTCAAGGGGCTCATTCCATCGAAGAAATGGTTCAAAAACTAAAACGTCCACGCCGCGTCATGATGCTGGTCAAGGCCGGCGCCGCTGTGGATGACTTTATCGAGCAACTGATCCCCCATCTGGAAAAAGGCGATATCATCATCGACGGCGGGAACTCCCTCTACGGCGACACCATGCGCCGGACAAAATACCTGGAAGAAAAGGGTTTGCTTTACATCGGGACCGGTGTTTCCGGCGGTGAAGAAGGAGCCCGGCGCGGCCCTTCCATCATGCCCGGCGGATCGCCCGAAGCCTGGCCGCACGTCAAAGAGATTTTCCAAAGCATTTCGGCAAAAGTCGAAGGCGGCGCACCCTGTTGTGACTGGGTCGGTGAGAATGGCGCAGGTCACTACGTGAAAATGGTTCACAACGGCATCGAATACGGAGATATGCAGTTGATCTGCGAGGCTTATCAACTGATGAAAGACGGGCTGGGGATGACCGCCGACGAGATGAGCAAGGTCTTCGCCGACTGGAACCAGGGCGACCTCGACTCCTACCTGATTGAAATCACCCGTGACATTCTCGCTTTCAAAGATGAAGACGGCAGTGCTCTGGTGGATAAAATCCTCGATACCGCAGGACAAAAAGGCACGGGAAAATGGACCGTCATTTCCTCGCAGGAAATGGGTGTCCCCATCACACTTATTGCTGAAGCCGTCTATTCCAGGAGCGTCTCGGCGTTGAAGGATGAAAGAACGCTCGCATCGAAAAAATTGAAAGGCCCCAAACCGGCCATCAGCGGAAGTCGCGAAAAGTGGATTGAAGACATTCGGCTGGCGCTGTATGCCTCCAAAATCATCTCCTACGCGCAAGGTTACATGCTGTTGCGCGCGGCAGCTCGGGAATACAATTGGAAACTCAATTACGGCGGCATCGCCTTGATGTGGCGCGGAGGTTGCATTATTCGAAGCCGTTTCCTCGGCAATATCAAAGATGCTTACGAGAAGAATCCCAAATTGACCAACCTGCTCCTCGACCAGTTCTTCCGTCAGGCGATCAAAAAATCTCAAAAAGGCTGGAGAAACGTGGTGGCCATTGCCGCCAAAAAAGGCATTCCGACACCGACCTTTGCCACGGCGTTAAGTTTTTACGACGCCTATCGCACCGAACGGCTTCCGGCCAATCTATTGCAGGCGCAACGCGACTATTTCGGCGCGCACACCTACGAAAGAATCGACAGGCCTCGCGGCGATTTTTCACACACCAACTGGACGGGACGCGGCGGATCGGTGTCGTCAAGCACCTACAATGCTTGAACAGATCTGTGCCACCCTCTGAGGGGTGATGATTTCGGTCCTATGAGCCCACATGCGACTCATAGGACCATGACCGGTCTTTCGCCCATCCTTGTCCGTCGCACGGCAGCACGGCAAGCCGCTCAAGCCGCCGGGTGTGATTAAAACTGGATGAGGCCCACACGGAGCGCGGGTCTGCCATGAAGAATGCTTTGAAACAAGCGGCACCGAAAGGACTGAATTGATAGGGGTCGGAACGAGGCATTGACCTCGCCCCGCCCTCCGAACCAGACTGGCGGCTCTCCCGCATCCGGCTCTCCAGATTGGCAATCGCTTGTCGTTCACGCTTCCACCTTTCCTATCTCCAACCACCTCCGCTGTTCCCAGGTAAATTGCCTGATTTCCTCCCTGAGTCTTACCGCACGAGCTTTTCACTGCCTAGCCGCCTAGCCCCGAGTGAGGACTTTCCACCTCAGCGATTCAGTTCGCTCACAGGCGCGCTGCTGCGGCTCACAGAGCTCACAGAGCTCACAGAGCCGCGCTCCGGCAAGGTCTCCTTATACCATCTCACCCACTTTTAATCACGCCCCAAGCCGCCCAGCCCTCGCCAGAAAGCTTGTCCGTGAAAAGAATCTGAGTATTCTCACGAGATGAAACTCCCCATCCTCCTGCTCTTGAGTTCCATCATTTTCTCGTGTTTTGCCGCGGATTCAGACGCGCCACCCCCGCTCTCCATCGGATCAAAAGCACCTCCGTTCAATCTTCCAGGTGTGGATGGAAAAAACTATTCACTCGATTCCTTCAAAGATTCGAAAATCCTGACAGTGATTTTCACCTGCAACCATTGCCCGACCGCGCAGGCCTATGAGGATAGAATCAAGAAGCTGGTGGATGCGTTCAAACCTCGCGGCGTGGCTTTCGTCGCCATTTCGCCCAATGACGCCACCAACGGCGTCCGCCCGGATGAACTGGGTTACACCGACCTGGGCGATACGCTCGAGGAGATGAAAATCCGCTCCGATTACAAACAATTCAACTTCCCTTACCTCTTTGGTGGTGGCGAACTCGAACCCATGTCCAGGGCCTATGGACCGGTGGTCACCCCCCATGTTTTTGTCTTTGACCAGGAGCGCAGGCTTCAATACGCCGGTCGGATTGATGACGCTGAACGCCTGAACCTGGTGAAGAATCACGACCTTGAGCAAGCTCTGAATGCCATGCTCAAAGGCGAAAAACCTGCGGTTGCGCAAACCAAGGTTTTTGGTTGCTCCACCAAATGGTCGGCAAAAGGTGGAGAGGTCGGTAAATACTGGGCGAAGGTCCACGCCGAACCGGTCAACCTCACACCCGTTTCCCCGGAGGAACTGCTGGAGCTGAAACTGAATAAAACGGCCGCAGATGGGGAAGGCAAACTTCGTCTGATCAATTTTTGGGCCACCTGGTGCGGTCCTTGTGTCACCGAGTTCCCCGATCTCATCAACATGAATCTTTGTTACCGGCAACGCGGACTCGAGGTCATAACCGTCGCAGCGCAATACCCGGACGAAAAAGAGGGGGTCTTGAGGTTTTTGAAAAGAAACCACGCTTCAACCAGGAACTTTATCTTTAAGGAAACGGATAAATACAAGTATATCGAGTCCTTTGATCCCAAATGGGACGGTGCCCTCCCCTACACCATTCTGATCAACGCCCAAGGGAAAATCCTCTACAGGAAACAAGGTTCGTTCGACAACCTGGAACTGCGCCGCACCATTCTCAAGGAACTGGATGTTGTCGCTCCCTGGAAGGGTTGATCGCCACGTGATTGCGCCGCTCGACCATGCCCCAATTGCCGTCATGAAAAAATCCATGTGCCAGGTGTTTTTGTGCTTCCTGATCGCCCTGGCATCCTCGGGAACAACCCGGGCGCAAAACGTTGGCAGGGTTGAAACATTGTTCGCAAAAACCAACCTGGTTGCTTGGTGCATTGTTCCTTTCGACGCCAAAAAGCGGACGCCCGAACAACGGGCTCAAATGATGGAACGACTTGGATTCAAAAATTTCACCTATGATTATCGTGTCGAACATATCCCCACCTTCGATACCGAAATGGACAGCTTAAAAAAGCATGGCATTCAACTGACAGCATGGTGGTTTCCCACGGTTTTAAATGACGAAGGTCGCGGCATTCTCGAACTTTTGGGTCGTAGAAAAATTCAGACCCAATTGTGGGTCACCGGAGGAGGCAAACCAACCACCTCGGCAGGCGAACAGGATGAGCGAGTGGCCGCTGAAGCGGAACGTGTGGGTCGGATCGCAGAGGCAGCGTCACAGATTGGAAGCCGCGTGGCTCTCTACAACCATGGGGGCTGGTTTGGAGAGCCCACCAACCAGATCGCCATCATCGAACATCTTCGTAAATCAGGAACGACCAACATCGGAATCGTTTACAATCTCCATCACGGGCACGATCAGATGGATCAGTTTCCTGATTTGCTCCGGCAAATGAAACCTTACCTTTGGGTCCTAAACCTCAACGGAATGGTTAAAAATGGGGATCGGGAAAACAAAAAAATCCTTCCCATCGGCCAGGGAAATCTTGAATCAAAATTAATCGGCCAGATTCTCGAGAGCGGTTGGTTCGGCCAGATCGGAATTCTCAATCATACAGACGAAGACGCAGAAGCCCGGTTGCTGGATAATCTGGACGGTTTGAATTGGGTTGTTTCAGGGCTTGAAAATAAATCTCCAAAGCCTCGGCCTGTCCCGCGCTCCTGGACCGACAAAAAAGTTTATTGAGATTACATTCGGTGTCCCACTGATTACCACACGTCGAGCACCCGACTGCCCTTTTCAACGAGTGGCGTTTGGGTCGGCAACGACAATTATTCTTCCGTATATCCGGATCAGACCTATCGATGGAAATACAGCCCATACCATCAACTAGCCTTCAGAACTTGACGGATTTGATCGCAGATGGTTTTTGGATTCAGTGGTTTCTCCAGGACTTTTAAGACCCCCGCTGCACGTGCCGTTTCCGTGGTTCCAGGTCCGCTAAATCCGGTGGCCAGGATCACAGGCACAGCGCGAATTATCAAAATCTCCTTCGTCAAATCGATCCCGCTCATGCCTGGCATGTTGAGATCAGTGAACACCATGTCAAACCGCGCCGGATCCCGGCGGTATTCCATCAGAGCCTCCGCAGGATTGGTGTATGCCGAGACCTGAAAGCCCGAATTCTCAAGGATGGCGCTCATGGCGGTGCAGATCGCAGGCTCGTCGTCCACCAGCAAAATGTGCGCACCGGATTTGCAAGCGTCGCTCTGTTCCAAAACCTGCTGGCTCTCCAGCCGGGCCGCCGCCGGTGCTGCGGGAAGAAAGACCCTGAATTCGGTTCCAACATTGATTTCACTGGAGACAAAGATGGCACCTCCATGATCCTTCACGATTCCATGCACCACCGCCAGTCCTAGGCCGGTGCCTTCGCCGGTTGGTTTGGTGGTAAAGAACGGTTCAAATATGCGCTTGCGGATTTCATTCTTGATGCCCAGCCCGCTGTCCCTCACCACGAGCACGATATATTCGCCCGCCGACAGCCCCGCGTGTTCGTCGGCCGCCGCCCTGTCCACAAGCTGATGTTTCAAAATAATATCAAGCCGTCCCTGGCGGTGTCGCATGGCATATTCCGCGTTGGCGCAAAGGTTCATGAGCACCTGATGAATTTGAGTCGGGTCCGCCAGCACCGGTGGCAGGTTCGGTTTGATTTCGGTCTCGATTCGCAACGTGGCAGGCAGGGCTGATCGCAGCAGACTCAATGCTTCCTCAACCACCGGCTGGAGCGAGATCACGCTCCATTGACGTTTATGACGACTGCTGAAAGCGAGGATCTGCTGGACGAGATCCCTGGCCCGGTTGCTCGCAATCATGATCTGTTCCAGCCGCCCTGCGATATTGGGGTGTCGCGACGCATCGATCATCGCCAGAAAAACATTCGGAATGATGATGGCAAGAATGTTGTTGAAATCATGGGCAATACCACCCGCGAGCGTGCCTATGGCTTCCATTTTTTGAACCTGGCGCAACTCATCCTCCAGCCGGCGCTGACTCGCCTCCGCCTGTTTCCTTTCAATGATCTCCTGGTTCAAAGAAGCGTTGCTGCGCGAGAGTTCAGCTGTGCGCTGCGCGACACGGGTTTCGAGGTCGTCACGGATTCCCTGCAACTCCGCCTCGGTCTGTCGTCGGATCGCTATTTCACCTCGCAAAGCCGCGTTGCTCCTGGCGATTTCCCTCGTCCGGCTCAGCCCGATCCACGCCAGGCAAGCAATCACCACCCCCACCAGCACCACCAGCGGCCCGAACCAAAATCTTTGCTGCAAGGGGATGGGCAGAATCATGAATTCCTGGATGGCAGGGCTGGAATCTTCATTCCCATCCGCATCGCGAGCCCTGACCTCGATCCGGTGCGGACCGGACTCCAGCGACGGAGCAACGAAGGTCTCGCCGGGCCAAGGTTGAAATGGCGACCAGGGGGACCGATCAATCCTCCAGGAATAACGAAAAGCCCTCGGCGTATCCTTGGCCGCGAACCGCCTCACCCCGCCAAAGGCAAATGGCAGAGGGCTGTCTTTTTCAACCGACGTTACCGATGCCGAGATGCGGGTGTCGATCAATCCCACGGACGGCACATAACTCAACACCCCTTCGGTCGCATCCACCCACAATCTCCCTGTCTGATCCTGGACAACGTTGTTGACAAACTCCTCCGCAGGCAGCGGCAAAAAATCCATGTCAAGAGTTCCCGGGCGATTCCTGATGTAAACTCCTCCCTTGGCCGCGAGAAACATCTTGCTCCCATTCCAGCCCAGGGAGGCCCGATTGAAATCTCCGTGCTGCACCAGCCACTTCCCATCACGAAACAGGGCGCAGCCGGGTACGCTCAGACCCAATCCGCCAAAAAGAAACAGGACCTCGTTCTCCCCGGGCAGGCTTTGCTGAAAATCGGCGCCGGAAAAATCTTTTACCGGAAGCCAGTCACCCTTCGGCCCCGCAGGACGCCCGTAGAGCAGTGAATAACTCATGAGCCAGTAACGTCCGGCTCCCGCACTGATGGACGGATAGGTCATCGGGGGCGGGCTCGGCGTGAACCGGTGCCATTCCAGCCGGTTGTCCACTGCGTGAATCAGGCTGTAGTTCACCTCCTGATCCGCCTGCAACACCATCCAGATCCCCCTCCTTTCATCCACTGACATTCCCCGCACCGAGCGCCCGCCCAACCCGGGGTCCGAGATTTTTTTCCATTCACGACCGTCCCAGCTCGCGATGACCAGGGTGCCATCCCGGGTCTCCCCCTCGGCCCAGAGAACCCTCTCCTGGTCTTCCATCACACGCCGGATCAAATCCCCTCCCCAACTCACCACCTCCGGTCGGGAACCGGCACCCGGCTGCACCCGCAGCAGTTTTCCATCCGCAGTCCCGCCGTAGGCATTTCCCAGATGGTCCACTGCGAGCAACGTCTGGATCGCTTGAATTTGGTGGAATGAATTGTCACGCAAAACCACGACGTTCGATGCGTCACCAAACCATACTGCACCGGTTTTGTCGGCAAGCCGTGGCGGAGGAAGTTCGGGAAAAACATGCCAGGAACCGGCGCGATGCTCCCAACGGATCACGGTCCCATAACCCACACACCAGATTGAACCGTCCGGCGATTGTTTCACCTTGTATAAACGAGTTTGAGGCGGGCAGGCAAACGGGGCTGAGCGCCGGACAAATTTCTCCCCATCCCACAGGTTGAAACCAAATACAGACCGTCCCCCGTCCCTGCTGACAGAAACGACCTCCCCTGCCCGGGTAGCTCCTACCACCAGGCTCCCGCTCCCGAGATCGTTCCAGCGTCCGTTGGCAAGCCGCAACAAACGCCGCTCTCCTTGCGCGAACAGGGTGTGATCCCCTCCTTCGGTGATTTGAAGCACAGTCTCCTCCGCTTCAAAACCCGGATCTCGCGGATCCGCCCAGTCACGTCCGGTCCATTCCACCCAGCCGCGCGGTGTGGTGGCAAATTTCCGGCCTGTCGAATCCCGGAAATAATGCAGCACATAATCCACCGGTATCCCGCTCGACTTGCGATAGGTTTCCCAAGTTCCCTGGCGCAGAAAACTTAACCCGCCCCTGCCCACCGAGGTGTCCGGCCATTGATCACAGGCAAAGACAACAGTCCCGTCCGGCTCCTCCACAATCTCCCGAATGTACGGCCCGGCGAGGCCGGTCTCCGACCCGCGGGTTTCATATCGATTTTGAGTGTAATCAAAAACTCCCGCTCCTGAGTCCGACCCGACCCAGAGCTCACCTGACTTGGTCCAGAGAAGCGCACGGATGAAAGAGCTGGGCAGCCCGTCGTTTGTTCCAAACCGTCTCCAGTTAAACCCGTCGTACCGGCGCAAGCCGTCACTGCAAGCAAGCCAGACGGTGGAGTTCGGTTCGAAGGCGATGTCAAAAACGCGCTGGTGGTTCAAACCTGCTGCTGCTGCAAAAGAGGTGAGCTGCCAGGGCCGGTTGCTGGCTTGGGCCCGCTCTGCTGGCAGGCTCAACGCCGGTAAACTCCACAAAAATAAGAAACTGACGACCAGGCATGCTCTTTTTCGAAAATACGGCATGAAAATAGAGATTTCCCCGAAACTTTAAGGTGTAGCCGCAGGTGTACGTTGAATGCCGGGGAATATCAAGTTGAACCCGCCCAGCACCCAGCATCGGCAGCATCGGGCGCGATTTAAAACGGGTGAGGCCGTGGACTGCGGCTGTATCGTCCTCGATCAGCCGCAGCCGGTGACAACTGTCGGGGTTGTGGGAGGTTCCTTGCGTTCAGGTTTTGCGCACTGCTGCGGGTCACAGACGTCACAGACCCGCAGTCCGTCAGATTACTCGGATCTTTCCTCCGCATTTCTCCAGAAGTTCAGGCCTGCGGCTACAAATCGCAACGCAATGCCGGTGCACGGAATGATCTCAAATATAATCTTCAGCGGAGCTTGTGGAAGCAGGCGGCGCAAACTACCGTAACTGGTCCTCGAATCCCTTCAGCAACACCAAGGCACCTTATGACAATTAAACTCACCCGTGTACCGCGATTATTTTTGATCGCGCTCTTGCTGATCACCGGCTCGCTTCAGGCCGCACTTCTTCCCAATAATTTCTGGATTAATCCAGGTTTTGAGTCCGGCGAAAACCTTGATCAAACCGACGGCTCGCTCACCAACTGGAATCGTGGCGGCAACGAGTCCACGATATGCCGGGTGATCACCAACAATTCGGTAAGCGCCTCTCATGCCCTGGCGGTCATGGATGAAAACTCAGGAGATTTTTACGGTGAATGGTACTCCGACCTCAACCTCGGCGGACAGGCGAGCCCCGGCGACACCCTCGACATCCAATGGTACGAAATGTACCGGCTGGATGGGCCCGAGATGCGGTTGACGGTGCTTTTTTTTGGTGCGGGCGGAAATGTCGTCGGCGAAACTCATTTTGTCACCAGCGGCACCACGAGCGAGGGATGGGTCAGCACCATCGAAGATTCCACCTTCACCCGTCGCAAAGGATCTGTCACCGTGCCGGTCGGTGCGGTCAAAATGCGTTGCTCCCTAGTCTCTGGCGGATCGGGCACGCTCACCGGTGTGATGGTCATCGATGACCTCTCGGTGGCGCGAGCCCCAATCGCGAACCTTTTGTTCGGAAATTTCTGGGTGAATTCCACTTTTGAACTCGGCACCACCCTGGGCCAGCCGGACGGTCTGATCTCAAACTGGAATCGGGGCGGCAACTCCCCGGCAGTCTGCCAGGTGATCACCAACAATTACACCAGTGCCGGTCATTCGCTGGCGCTCAACGATTCCGCTCCAGGAAATTTTTACGGCGAATGGTACTCCGACCTGCTCCTTGCCGGTAACGCGAGTCCGGGAGATACATTAAATCTTCAATGGTTCGAAATGTACAAGGTGAGCGGTGCTGAAATGCGCTTCACCGTGCTGTTTTTCAACCAGACCGGCAGTGTCGTGGGTGAAACACATTTTGTCACCAGCGGTACAAAGAGCGCCGGCTGGGTGAGCACCATCGCTAATTCGGCCTTCACCAAGCGTACAGGATCGGTTTTGGTCCCGCCCGGCTCGGTGAAGATGCGCTGCTCCCTGGTTTCCGGCGGCCCGGGCACCCTCACAGGAGTGCTGGTCATTGATGATTTGTCCGTGGCCAGGGTCAGTCCTGTGATATCTGGAAATTTCTGGGTCAACCCGTCCTTTGAAACTGGCGGCAACCTCGACCAACCAGACGGAACTCCGGCCAACTGGAATCGCGGAGGAAGTGACGCTTCAATCGACCAGGTAACGACCCGCAATTTCACCAGTGCAACACATGCGCTGGCTCTGGTGGATGTGAACGCCAGCGGTTATGGAGAATGGTATTCCGATGTGCTGCTCGCCGGACACGCCAAAGCCGGGGATATTTTGGACATCCAGTGGTTCCAATTGCACGCCATCACCAACGGTGAAATGCGCATGACGGTCGGGTTCTTCACGGATAGCGGCGGTTTCATCTCGGAGACCCATTTCGTGGCTTCAGGCAACAGCGAGGGCTGGCTCGGCACTATCGCTGGTTCTCCGTTCGTGAAACGGCAACAGGAGGTGGTCGTCCCGTCTGGCGCAGGCAAAATCCGCGTGGCGCTGGTCTCGGCAGGACCGCTCGAAACTGTCGGAGTCATGCTCATCGACGACCTGACGGTGGGAGTCGTTCCGGAATCGGTGATGGCGGGAAATCTCTTTCCGAACCCGACCTTCGAATCAGGCGATCAACTGAACAATCCCACCGGAGCTTTACCTTCCGGAATCTGGTCCCGCGGCGGCAGTGATGCCTCGATCAATCAGGTCAGCAGCCTCAATTCAGTCAGCCCCTCTCACTCCTTGTCGCTGGTGGACAACAACGAAAACGGATACGGCGAATGGTATGGTTTTCTCACCCTGACCGGAGTGGTCCCTGGGGACGTCCTCGATTTTCAATGGTTCCAGCTTTACAACGTCACGAACGGTAGCATGCGTCTGACCTTTGCCTTCACCGATGCCGGCAACGGCCAGCTGGAAGCTCACGATTACAATGTCACAGGAGAAAGTCCGGGCTGGCTGGGATCCGTGGCCAACTCGCCGTTTGAACGGCAAAACCAACGCCTCGTCGTACCTGAAGGAACGGTCAAGTTGCGGGTAAATTTTGCTTCGGGCGGTTCATCACTTGTCACCGGCACCATGTTGATTGACGACCTATCCCTGACCATCAGCAAGCCAAGAATCACTTTGCTAGCCGCCCAGGATGGTGGTTTCAACCTGACCTGGGACAGCGTTCCCGGGAAAACTTACACCGTGGAGTTTGGTTCCGCTGTCAGTTCACCGACTGCCTGGACATCCATGGCCAGCGGCCTGACCTCAGACGGCCTGACAACATCTTATCTGGACACGGCTGTACACCCCGGAAACGCCGGATTTTACCGCATCGTTCAGGAGTGACGCGCGATTCGCTTCCAAACATTCGACAAGTGAGGTTTTGATTGAACGGAGAGGCGGATTGCCGCTCTTACCAATGTGTAGCTCAAAAGCTACAATGTTCCGGTGCTGGTCACGCCCAATGAAATCGTCGTGTTCCGAGCCAAAGACGGCCAAGTGCCGTTCAAGGAATGGTTGGACGATTTGAATGACAAGCGTGCCGTGGCACGGGTGCTGGCACGCTTGGCGCGGGTGCGTCAGGGTAATCTAGGCGACTGCAAATCGGTGGGTGAAGGGGTAGCCGAGTTGCGCGTGGATTACGGGCCGGGCTACCGGGTTTATTTTGGGCAGAAAGGCCAGACGTTGGTGGTGTTGCTCTGCGGCGGCGATAAGCGGACGCAGTATCGCGACATCCGGCTGGCAAAATAGTATTGGCACGAATTCAAAACGAGCGAATCATGAAAACCGTGAGTTACAAAAAAATTCTACGCGAAAAACTGGATGACCCTGAACAGGCGGCTGAATACCTCACCGCGTGCTACCAGGAAGGGCCGGAGGTTTTTCTGGTCGGCCTCCGCGATGTGGTCGATGCGCAGGGCGGCGTGGCCCGTGCGGCAGAATTGACTAAACTGAACCGGGAAAGTTTGTATCGGCTGGTTTCGCGCGATGGCAATCCGCGCTTGTCGAGCCTCAACTCCGTGTTGTTCGCGCTTGGCTTGAAAGTGACTTTCTCCGCTGCGTGAAAGCCACTATGATCCAACAGCCGGGCTCGGAACTGATCATCCTTTCCTGAACTTTTCTGGGGAACCGCTGTCCGAACTTCTTGATCATTTCATCAAGGCTCGGACGGATGGCGAAATATTTTTGGCGAGAATGGCTCAGACCATTTGAACTGATTGTATCATTGATAAGCGATCACTACATTCGCGCCCGTGATGGCGATGCTCTTGATGACCAGCGCCGCGCCTGATTTGAGCTGGTAAAACTGCACGCCGCCGGACTTGGGAACCGAAACGGTTTTTGTCACCCGATTCACCGATTGTCCTGAAGCAGAAGTGTAGGCTCCGTCCACGGTCTGGGAGGAAAACAAAAGCACGGAATCCGGGACGGTGGTCACAGGAACGGTGATCGTGTTGGCGTCCAGCGTCACCGCTCCTACACGCGCCAGGGCTCGCCCGTCAAGCGTTGCACCCGTTTTCATGTCAATGGATTGGTCGGCCATGATGGTCCCCTTAAAAAATGAATTGACGCCAATTGTCGCAGAACTGCCCACCTGCCAGAAAATATTCTCAGCTTTTGCTCCGCCGCTCAAAATTATCTGCCGCCCCACCGTGGTGTTCAGCGTGGACCCCATCTGAAAAATCCAGACCGCGTTGCCGTCCCCTTTGGCATCCAAAGTGAGATTTCCGGATGAAATCTCCAGGGAAGTCGCCGATTTATAGAGGCCGGGTGCTAGGGTCAGTCCGCCGAGATTTCCAGCGGCGGTGATGGCGTCGAGCGTCCTCCCGGCGGCATCGTTGTAGGCTACGGTCAGATCGGACTGGGCTTGGGCCGCGATGGGATCGGCCAAATGTAAATCACCATTCACTATCGGTTCACCCGTGACTTTGTTTCCCGTGAAAATCCCAAGGTCCCCGTTCACCGTGGTGCTCGGCACCGTGGTGACGGTGCTGCCGGCCAGGACGCCGAATTTGGCGGCTGACCCCAGCGCCACCGGTGCCTGTGCCGCAGAAGCTCCGGCCTGGAAGAGGCTCAATGCGGTGGCGGCCATGGAAATCAATGTGCGGACCTGAAAGGTTCCGTTTGCGCTGACAAAAATATTCTTCATCTATTCCCATGCTGCACCTTGGGAATCATCCGGACCATCAGGCGTCCGACCCAACTTCGGGTGGGGTAATAGCCTCCATCCGGGTCAGCCAACCGGGATGCACACGGGATGATTTCCGGTTTAGTCGCTTGAAGCTGAGATGTTCGGATACTCCCTGTGAAGCTGCTTTTCCAACGGGGATCGGGATTTTATTCATAGCTGTTTTCACGGCTTGGTGAGACGGAAGAACCTCGCGGAGTTGGTCGCATTCAGAATGATGACGTTTGTTCCGGAAGAGATGTTGTCCCAAGCATCCTGCAATCCAGGAGAAGCCTGCAGATTAAATCCGGGAAAATTGGCGGGGTAAACGATCTTCACCCCAGGGCCCTCAGACTGGATGCTCATGGAGGGTGGAATATTGGTCGCTGTCAGGCGCAACGCCTCCCGTCCGTCTATCAGCGACACCACTCCCCAGGTGACACCCATCCCATTTCCCCACACGGGTCCGCGAACGACCAGATTGCCGACGAAAATGTTGCTGGCAACCACGATGTCAAATTGAGCGCCCGACGGAGGTTGAAATGGATTGGCATTGTTTGTGGTTGCGAGATCAACCAGATCATAACCAATTAGACCCTCCAGGGAGGCCCTGCCTGTGACCAACAAACGGTCATGCTGTTGTTCGCCGTCCGTGACAAAATTCGTCCCGCCGATGGCGATGAACAGGGAGCCATCCACAGTCTGCTCGTAGTTGCCGGTGATGGACATGAGCCCGGTCGCATTTGCATCCTCCGCAACCGAATCCAGACTTCTCGAATTCAAATTTGGATTTGTTTCCCCCGCCCCCGCCAGAGGTGTCGGAAATGGCGGGGTCGGAACCTGGACCATTTTTAGAAAACTGATGCCTGTTTCCAGGATCCGGTCCGGACTTGAACCATTCACGCCGAGGCCGATGATTTTCTTCCTGATCGCGCTCTGAAATAGCTGAAGGGAAAAGGGGTCGGCGTTGGCGAGGATTCCTTTCAGAATGAACACATCACCGACGACGCTGCCTCCGATGTGGATGAGCCCATCATCTTGAACTGTGACATTCGCCACAACTTTTCCAGCAATGTCCAATTCACCTCCGGCACCAATTTTTACCGTGTCAGCAAGGAGATTTAAGTTCGCGGGCAGGATCAATCGGAGAATCGAGCCCAAAGCGGCATTGATTTCCAATTTTCGCACGGACACGTCTTTGGTGGGGGTGACTACAACCACGATGGGTGTATCCGAGGGTGTGGGCGGCGCAGCAGTCAGGATCTGGTCTTCAACACCCGGAGGCAAAGGTGGCAATTCCCTGGGACCGCTGGTTGAAAAAGTTTGCTCCAGCACCGGCGGTTTGCATTTGCCAAAGGTTCCGGCTTCAAAGATTGACCGAATTTCTGTGGCGGAAAGCGCGCGGTTAAATAGCGATGCTTCATCGATTTGACCCACAAATCTGCCTTCATGGTAACTCTCTCCAGTTCCGCCAATGAATAGCGGCCGGTCTCCTTCATCCAGCGGGAAGTTCCCCGGTTGAGCTCCATGTTCAACTCCATTGACGTAGAGTTTCGAAACAGTTCCTTCGTAGGTTCCAGCCAGATGATACCATTGGTTGGTAACCACTGGACTTGTTGAATCGACGTGGGCGGTGGCGCCTGAACCAGAGGTGACTTGGAAGGCCAATCTGTCCACGCCTGCAATGCGATGTTTCAGGAGTGTGTAACCTTCGAAATTGGCCGTGCGGCTGTTCTTTTTGAAAAGAATGTATTGGAGGCCGGGTTCCTTGGCGTTTGGGTCGGTGAGCGAATCAAACTTCACCCAGGCTTCAATTGTGATGTGAGCTGGCCGCAATGACGGCGCATCTTCCACTCGCACGAGGTTCTGTCCGTTGAAATGGAAGGCGCGGCCCACCTTTCCCGTCGGAAAGGAACCTACCCCGATCAGAACCCCAGAATTGGCTCCCTGGATGTCTTTCGCATCGCCTTCCCCGGGCCACCATGAGATCAGCCCGGACGCCGGCGGCAAACAGTTCGAAGTCGAGTTGGTGCTGTCGGACAAGATAAAGTCCGCGCGGAAAGCGACCCCGCCGATGTCGGAGCTAAGGTTTCTGAGTGCCAGAACCACCTCATTGGACCCGGCCTGGAAGAATGAAGAAGGAAAAATGGACGCAACCGTGGAGCTAAATTTCTGCCCGTCGTTATACCCATTGATAATACTTCCGTCGGGATTTACCAGGAGCCAATGATTTGGCCCGGCAAAATTTCCGAGGGTAAAACTGTTTTCAAGAGCCAGCTCATGACCGTTGATAAAGATATGCAGGTCATTGTCGAAAGAAGCTCTCACCTCCATGGACAGAGTGGTAAAACTGGGTAGATCGAAGGTGGTACGATAGAATCTGACGTTTTCGCCACTGGCTATACTCGTGGCGCCGGGAACGGCATTTAATTGAGGCGCTCCAGTCACTGGGACTTCTGTGTAAGTTGCAAACGGTGGTAAAAATGAAACACCCGGCCATGGCTGTTCATTGGAGTTCGAGGAAATCACGGTGGTGCTCTCGCGCCAGTTGATGAGGTCAGTGACCAGGGTCAGTGTCTGGTTGGAACCGTTGGTGGTATTGGAATTGCCTATGTTGAAATCACGAATCAACCAGGGAGAATTTTGACCATCAATATCCACCGACTGAGCATGCACTTGATAAGCGGCGGGGGTGATCACTGGCAAACCGGCAGACCAGTTGGTGGTGCCCGTGGCTACCAGAGAGTTTCTTACTCCAAATATCATACTATCCCAAGCGCTGCCGGTGAAGTTCCACCAGTAACCGTCCGAGGTGCGTTTCAAGGCCACGCGCACTTCGCGAACTCCGCTGTTGTCACTGGCCGTGCCAGACGCGAATGGCAGATTGGTGTAGCTCCCCCCACTCATCGGGGTCGAGATCCTGACAGCAGGTGTGCCCAAAGTGTTGGTCACGTTCAACTGCAATGCGGTGGCAGTATAGTTGAGATTCCAGGATAGCCCGGAAGGCAATTGAGGGTTGGTGAATTCGCCGTCGCGCGAGCCGTATTTCACAATATCAAATAAACTCCCGCTGTCGGGTTGAAACCCATTGAGAGCCGAAACGGTTATGCCACCATTCAACACCACCGCTCCAACAACATTCAGCTGGCTATTTTGCGAACCGCCAGCCATCTCGCCAACGGTCAGCTTCAACTGACTCGTTGCAGAGGGCTGGTAACCCGCGCCCAGAGTGAGCACTCCCGAGCGCAAATCCACTGTGCCCCCGTTGGTGAAGACCATGCCTGCATTGTTCGGAAGGAAAGTGGTGTTGACGCCACCCGCTTTGATGAAGGTCCCGGTGTTGACAAAAACAGCTGGCCCGCCGCCAGTGTAATTAAAAACCGATGCGTCACCCAGCACCGTGAAGGTTCCGCTGTTGCGGATCACGCTGGCGTTGCCAACGTTGAGCTGGCCTGTTCCACTCCAGGTGCCCTGTCCGGCACTGCTGATCATTCCCCCGCCCTCCAATGTCCTTGCAGCGTTGCCACTCAGGTTAAAAGCGATTGTCGAAGGCAGACTCAAATTGGCGCTGATGTTGCCGCCGTTCCAAAGGTAAATCCCCGCCCCGGTAAATGTGCTGGTGCCTGCCACAGTGCCTCCGCTTACTTCGAAGTTGTGTCCTCCACTCAATGTGCTGGTGCCACCGCCAAAAGTGAGGTTGCCGCCGCTGATCCGGTTGGTTCCCGAACCGCTGAAAATGGTGTCGCCATGAAGGAAAACCTCGCCGGAAGACCAGTCAATCCGGGAATCGGCCGCCACGTCGTAAGTCCCATTGGTGCCACTGCCGCCGCTTCCAAGAGTTAGAACTCCACTCCGCACGCTGACCGTGCCGCTGTTATCGAAATTCATCCCGGCGTTGTCGACCAGGAAAGTGGTGTTGGTGCCGCCTGCCTTGATAAAAGTCCCGGTGTTCACAAAAACGGCTGGTCCACCGCCAGTGTAATTATAAACCGATGCGTCACCCAGCACCGTGAAGGTTCCGCTATTGCGGATCACGCTGGCGTTGCCAACGTTGAGCTGGCCTGTTCCACTCCAGGTGCCCTGTCCGGCACTGCTGATCATTCCCCCGCCCTCCAGAGTCTTCGGATCGGAGCCCGTGAGGTTAAAATCAATGGTGGACGGCAGACTCAATTTGGCGCTGATATTGCCGCCGTTCCAACGAAAAGTCCCTGCGCCGGCCAAGCTGCTGGCACCGGCCACAAGGCCCCCGCTCACTTCGAAATTGTGCCCTCTGCTCAACGTGGTGGTGCCACCTACCAGAGTGAGCGACCCGCCAATCACCCGGTTGATCCCACCGCCGCTGAAAATGGTGTCGCCATGAAGGAATGCCTCGCCGGAAGACCAGTCAATCCGGGAATCGGCAGCCACGTCGTAAGTCCCATTGGTGCCAATGCCACCGCTTCCCAGACTCAGGATCCCGCTCCGCACGCTGACCGTGCCGCTGTTGTTGAAATCCATCCCGGCGTTGTTGTGGAGGAACGTGGTGTTGGTTCCGCCGGCTTTGATGAAGGTCCCGGTGTTCACAAAAACGGCTGACCCACCGCCAGTGTAATTATAAACCGATGCGTCACCACGCACCGTGAAAGTTCCGCTGTTCCGGATGATGCTGGCGTTGCCAACGTTCAGCAGACCAAGCCCACTCCAAGTTCCTTGTCCCGCACTGCTAATGACCGCCGCGCCCTCCAGAGTTTTTGGGTCTCGGCCCGTGATGTTAAAATCAATGGTGGATTGCAGACTCAATTTGGCACTGATGTTGCCGCCGTTCCAACGAAAAGTCCCCGATCCGGCAAAGGTGCTGCTGCCTGCCACGGCGCCTCCGGCGACTTCAAAATTGTGCCCCCCACTCAAGGTGCTGGTGCCACCAGCAAAAGTGATTGAACCGCCAATAATCCGGTTGGTTCCCGCGCCACTGAAAACCGTGTTGCCATGAAGGAATGCCTCGCCGGAAGACCAGTCAATCCGGGAATCGGCAGCCACGTCGTAAGTCCCATTGGTGCCAATGCCACCGCTTCCCAGACTCAGGATCCCGCTCCGCACGCTTACCGTGCCGCTGTTGTTGAAATCCATCCCGGCGTTGTTGTGGAGGAACGTGGTGTTGGTTCCGCCGGCTTTGATGAAAGTCCCGGTGTTCACAAAGACGGCTGATCCACCGCCGGTGTAATTATAAACCGATGCGTCACCCAGCACCGTGAAAGTTCCGCTGTTCCGTATAATGCTGGCTTTGCCAACATTCAGCAGACCCGCTCCACTCCAAGTGTTTGTTCCCGCGCTGCTGATGGACGAAACCGACTGCAGGACCTTTTCACTGCCACTGATGTTAAGCGATGACGACGACGGCACGTCCCACTGACCATACAAAATGCCGCCGCTCCAGTTAAAAACGCCCCCATTCGGTTCGATTTCATTAAATCCAGCCGCCGTAAGCACGCCGCCATCCAGATTGAGTTTTTTGACGTTCAGTCCCGCCGTGGCGAATTCACCGCCGGTCATGGTCAAACCGTAAATACGCAGGAGTTGCTGGTTTCTGCTGTTGGGCGATCCAGAGGAGATAACCGCGATGGCACTCTCCGGAGGAACGCCCACAGGGCTCCAGTTCGCCGGGTTTTCCCAGAAGTTATTGTTATTGTTGGGATCGGTGTCGGTGATACTTCCTCCGGTCCAGGTGAAAATCTCGCGGTTATCCACGCTGAAGTTCACTATGGTGGGGCCACTGACCGGCGGCACTTCGCGGCTCCAGGCCACAACCTCAATGGTGTAGTTGCCGTTGCGCAAATTCGCGCCGCTCGGTTGCGCCACCGCCCCCGCCATCTTCCAGATAAAATTGTTGGTGAAATTCATGGTCAGCGCCGTGCCCGTATCGGTCCAAGCTGAGCCAGTCCAATACTCAAAACCGACGCCGGGCACGAGCCGCGTGAAATACATGGTCACCGTTCCAACGCCTGATTCCGGATCACCGGCCAGCCCTTCAATGGGCGGCAGGAAATTGTTGGTGAACTCCCGGCCACCTAAAATATTGATAGTCGCAATCGGCGGCGTGGCATCGGCAGCAGTCCGATAGAGTACAATATTCGTCGTGGCAACATTCCCCGCGATATCCGTGGCGGTAAGATCCACAATGTAAAATCCGGTGCGGGTTTGGGCGCGTGTGGGCAGAGGCGCGTGAGCGGCGGGAGACCAGTTCAATCCGTTGAACTTCGTTGGATTCTCCACCATTTTATCGTTGGTGTTGACCCAGTTGAAAGCATTCCAATACCGGTTCGGTGCGTCCAAATTATATTCAGTGATCCGGAAAGTGACCGTGCCGGTCTCGCTGATGGATCCAAACAATTGGGAGAAGTTGAAAAAATGTTGCTGATTGGTGAAGCCCGTGAAAGCCACCACCGGCCGCGTCTGATCGATGGAAAATTGACTGTATTCCCAAGGAGAACCGTTGTCCGCAGCATCCACAGATTGGACATGAATCTGGTACGTGCCGACACCAATATTTGGCAGGTTCAGCCGCCAATCCGGCAAGTCGGTGGCCAGACGAATGTTTGCGGGAGCGAAGCTGGCAGTTCCCCAGGTGTTGCTGTTCCAACTCCACCACTTGGCCAAAGATTCACTAAAGAGCGCCACCCGCACTTCGCGAATACTGGAGTTCTCATCGCTGGCCACACCCTGCGCCTGGGGCACGATTCTGTAGGGCGTATTGTTAGTTGCCGGCACCAAAACCGTCACCTTGGGTGCCACATTGTCGATCTGAAAATTTCGAACCTCCCATGGATCGGAAGAGTTGCCTCGCGTATCCACCCCCTGCACATGAACTGAGTAACCGCCATCCGCCAGATTCGGCAATGTGCGGGACCAGCTGGTGGTGCCGGTGGCCAGCCCCATATTCGTGGAAGAACCAAACTTCTCCGTGCCCCAGACGCCTCCGACAAAGTCATACCAGACCCCGTCCCGGTCCCGAAACAAAGCCACTCGCACCCGGGCAACCCCAGAACCCGTGTCGACGGCAGTGCCGGTCACCGCGGGCGCATTTTTAAAGGAAGTGCCGCTGGTGAGAGGAACATTGATGACCACCGTGGGCGGAGCGGTCTCGAACTTCGAGATGATGAATTTGATTTTGCTTCCGTTGGCGGGCGTGACCGTGTGGTAACGGGGCGTGAAATAATAGCCTTCCTTGCTGGGGGTGACAGTGTAGGTGCCGGTGGGAGTTCCTTCAAAAGCGAATAAGGTGTTGGACATGACCAATGGGTTTCGAAATTGGCGGCGAGCCGCCTCGACCGTTCTGCCGGTGCCTGTGAGTTTCATCTTAATGCCTGGCACGGTCCCGAAGAAAGGGACGGTGGTTCCGTCGCCGTCGATATCTCCGCTCAAACGGCCCGGCGCGCCGTATTCGGTGGCGATGCCGTGCTTGTCCCAAAAACTGAGATCATCGAGATTAGTGTCATCGCTGCCGATGATTTCGATTATTCGTTCATCAGGGGAATAAAATATCTTCTGCGCGTTGTCGGTGGGGTCATCCGCCACGGTTGCGTATTTCGGAACGATCACGTCTTCAACCCAGGGAAGGCTAAAGCCCTTCCTCTGATAATGCATGATGGAATAATAATCGTAGGGAGAGCGAATATCCGATGTGCCAACAAAACCGGTAACGAAGATGCCGTTGGGCGGATCGTAAAAACGAAAGGCCCCGTCCAGCTTGGTATAATTAATTTCCGTGACCGAGATATAGCCAGCGATGGTCACGAATTTGTCGCGATCCGACCGCTGGTGCTCGTGGCAGAGACCCAACGTATGGCCCAGCTCGTGAGTTAAAGTGTGAATATGCCAGTTATTGATCCACATCGGTTGTTCGCCACCGGACTTTGCCACCCATGAAAAATTTACGGTGTTCAACCAAGTGTAGGCGATTTTTACATAGTCATTGTCCGTGGAGGTTTTTTTGACAAAATTGATATTGGCCGCTTTCTCCCAGGTACGCATGGCCCTATCAAGCAATTCCCGGTTGGTGGAGGATACGTTGGCATCTATCACATAGGGCACGACACCGCCTTCCCAGCGGAGACTTCCATTAAAATCAAAGGCCAGACCAAACGCTGTGGAATTGGTTAAAAACAGAAAGACGGACGCCAGCCACACCGACCGAAGGCCCCATCGCCGATACAAAATTAAAAGTAGGACTGAAAAAGCAGGCGGAAAACTGCGCGAGTGGTTTTTATACATAAATATCCGGTCCGGCAGCTGCCTCCATCAATGATCACCAACTCTGCATCAGGTTTGAACCGTATGCAAAGGTCCGGTTCCATAATTCAAATCCGAAGCCGCTTGATAATTTGTGCAGAGAGGTTCTAGTAGGCGTCGCAAATTAACAGGTCGCAGTTATCCGGATCAATAATTTTTTGCTGATCACTTTTTGCTGATCATTGCTGATCACCATCCAGGTGGAAATGCAGGACATTGAAAAGGCGATGAAAGACGGCTTCACCACAGGCCACGGGCTCGGCCTGGGACTTCCCGGATCCAAACGCCTTTCCCACGAGTTTGAGCTCATTTCAAAACCAGGCGTAGGAACCCGCGTCACCATCGCGAGGTATGCTTGAATAAAAGATCGACCGCCCTGCGTGTTTCCGAATCGAGCGCGGCGGGGGAAGCGCGCCGGGTGGCGATGAGTTTCGCCGAGGAGCTGAAATTGCATTCGGTCAAGATCGGATATTTAAGCTGTTCGAGCGGTTGCACGCGAACAACTCCGGCTACCCGGGCACAGGCGTCGGGCTGGCCCTGGTGCAAAAAGCAGTCGAACGAATGAACGGACGCGTCGGAGTCGAGTCCTCACCCGGGGAAGGGAGTTGTTTCTGGGTGGAGCTTCCGGTGGCGGACGCATCCCAACCCTGAACCTTGAACACACGCCGGCGTTCATTCACTGCGAATCCGGTAGAACCTCAGAACTGAACATCGGGCGATAGTCTTTCGACCTTATTTTTTTAAAATACCCAAGTCTAAAATTGAAGGATTCATCTGTTTTAAAAACCAAAAAAACATCTGGGTCATTCCTGTCATCACCGGTTGACGTGCCCAAAATCATCTCCGGTTTGATGGGTGTTTCAATTTTAAAGGGTTCAATGTTTCCAGGCAAAACGAATTAAAAATTGGATCAGTGCTTTTCCCCTTTAAGACTGGGACAGTTTCCAATAGGCTGCGCGGCAATCTCATGCATTGGAACGTTCTCGGGATGGAACCTGGGAAACCAGCTTGGAATTTCTCACTCACATGCCCGAACAACAAGCCCAAGAAATCCAGCATCGAAGTTCAAGGCACGGCCATCACCATTCTGGCCAAGGAACACGGCGACTACATTTCGCTCACCGATATGGTGCGGAATTTTGAAGGTGGCGGGGCGCTCATCGAACAATGGCTGAAAAACAAGGACACCGTGCTTTTCCTCGGCGTCTGGGAACGGATTCACAACCCGGATTTTAATTCCCTCGAATTCGAGGGAATTAGAAATGAGGCCGGTCGGAACAGCTTTTTCCTATCCGCCAAGGCATGGATTGATCGCACCCGCGCCAAAGGTTTGGCCGTCAGTGCCGGTCGCTACGGTGGCACGTTTGCCCATAAAGACATCGCCTTCGAGTTTGGCTCCTGGCTCAGCCCGGAGTTCAAGCTCTATCTCATCAAGGAATTCCAGCGGCTCAAGGACGACGAAAACCGCCGCCTTTCCCTCGCCTGGAATCTCAACCGCACGCTGTCCAATCTCAATTACCGCATCCACACCGACGCGGTGAAAGCCATCTCATCCCGCCCGAAGTCACAGCCGCGCAGGCCGCCATCACCTACACCAACGAAGCCGACCTGCTGAACGTGGCCTTCTTCGGCCAGACCGCGCGGCAATGGCGCGATGCGAATGCCAAACTTCTCTCTTTAACCAAATCGGCGGGCTCGGCACGGCGCATCAACTGTTCGGAGAGCACCTGCCCAAGCTGCAAATGAACTCAACGAGGTGCTAGCAGCATGAGTGCGAATCAAAAAAGTGGCAGCGGCGTCCCGCCGCTGAATCAGGGGCGCAACTCACGGTTTCGGGGGGAGTGCTGAAGATTTTTGATTTTTTTTCGGGACTCTGGTCCTTTTTTCTGCCAACGTTCAGTGCGATGGCACTACC
>Ga0163151_10002696_pt1 | contig 26887 bp, 23 predicted proteins | sample OliLakLV19MP5IB2_FD_145596 | JGI IMG/M metagenome (GOLD analysis project Ga0163151, IMG submission 145596) | Freshwater microbial mat bacterial communities from Lake Vanda, McMurdo Dry Valleys, Antarctica - Oligotrophic Lake LV.19.MP5.IB-2 | ecosystem: Environmental > Aquatic > Freshwater >...
GCACAGCACCAGCTCGCGGCGTCTTAAGACCACGCGCCGCGAGCTGGTGCTGTGCGGCCATCGCCTGACGCCGCCGACGTTCGCCGACCTTGTCATCGGCGACCGCAGGATTCAATCGCTCAAGAAACGACTGAATCGCAGCGGCGCTCGTGAATCGACGACCGCCGATCAGAATGGTGGCGAGTTTTTGACCGCGGACCCCGTTCAGAATCCAGCGCCACACGGTCGCCCGACTTCGGCTACTTGGAAAGTGCTTTCCCGCCTGAGAGATCGGGATGAAGTCGGTACCATCAAATTCAAGCATGTGCTGAGACTCATGAAGACGTTTTGCGATCAAACAAGCACGATCGCACGTCGACATTGTCTCGTAGAACTGCAGGTCGGCAAGCCTCAAAAGTGACCACTTTGACGGCAGAATTCTCTATCTCAGCACTCGGCCTTCAGTTGCGAAATGTGCTCCCCAATGTTGCCCGAACTGGGACGCTTCTGCTCGTGAAGAACTGCTATCTGGACGCCGGCAATGGTCAATCGATACCCCAGTGATGTACGACCGCGGGAGCCCGCGATGAGTCCCAGGTCCATCAAGGAAGTAACAGCTCTACTTAATGCCCCGGCCATCCGACCTTCACGTCCCGTTACGGTCAAGTGCAACTCGTCACCAGTTTGAGGCTGACAGCGGCGCAACGCTTGAATCACTTGGAGCTCCTGCGTGTCTTTCAAACTCTGGAGCAAAGCGTCCAGCTCGGAGGGCAGCCTATTGTTGACCAGAATCCATTGATCGTAGGTGGGAAATGGTCGCCTTGCGTCATCGACCGTCCCTGCAAAGTGATTGTGCAACCAACGCCGTTCCTGCTCCATGCCGGCGAGCAGTTCGAGGGCGGCGGCAGTGTTCCAGGTTAACTGAGCGAACAACTCGCTGTACCGACCAGGCGGTCGCGGGTCCGTTTGTGACTGCGATGTGGATTCTGCCCCGCATTGCGCCTCCACAAGTCGCCGAAGTTTGAGCCACCAGGCCAGTGTGGCCTCATGAGCAGTTGGGAACGGCGGAACGTGTTGGCTCGCCCAATCCCACGGGTTAGTCGCCTGAGTTCCTTCGAGCGGCGTCCAGGACATCAGACTGACCTCCACCACGCACTCGGCACCCCCCGTCAATTCGCAGCGCCATTGGAACACGGCGTCGCTGACTCTCGAATCAACGTCCATGAGGTATCGAACCGGCGCTTCGATGGCCCCGTCAACATCTTCAGGTTCGAAACAATTCCCCACGAGACTCAGCACGGGTCGCGCAACGAGGTACGGCAGTTGCCGGGCACGTCTCCCTGATCCATCGGCCGTGGGAGCGACTTCTTCCATCCAGACCAACCAATCGTCGAGAACCGCGCAGGCCCGCGCGAGTTCCGACAATTGCTTGGCTGGAGTGTCCGGGTGCGAAGATCGTGTGGCACGTCGTTGGGGCATTGGGCAACTCGTCTACGATTCTTCAGAAAAACGCCTCACCACGAATATGCTTGTCGCAGGAGGCCCTCTGAACAGCATGCCTGAAAGGGATTGCCCCCGCCATCATGCTCAACTGGAAATGGGTGGGCACAGTGATCGACTTACCTGGCAGTTGCGCTTCCACTTGCCGGCGTTTACGCTGGGTCCGACGCCGTTCCCCGCAGACGAGCTGTCCGACTCAAAGGGGGCGGCGAATCGCCGCCCCCAAACCGCCTTAGCCGATCACCGCCGCCGTGGCGACCGCCTTGGCGGTCATCTCGGACGTGTAGTGCAGCGTCATGCTCGGGTGCGATTGTCCCAGCATCGCCCGGGCCGCCTCGAAGCCGTGGGACTCCATAATTTGCGTGCCGGCGGTGTTCCGAAGTTCGTTGGGGACGAACCGCGGCACGCCTGCCCGATCACAGGCCCGGCGAATGATGCTGGCGTAGGTGTCGCGGCGGATCGCAAACAACCGCTGGTCCGGCTGGTCAGGCTGCAGATAGGGACGCAGAATCGTTTGGGCCCGGGTGCCGAACGCCAACACCCGCGTCTTACCGAAGTGCTCGGTCTTGTGCGATGAGAGCCGGGCGGTCCACACCGCGCCAGAGCGATCGATCTGCCCCGTCGTCAGCCCCAGCAGTTCTCCGGGCCGGGTCGCAGTGAGGAGCTGCAGCTGCATCAGGTCCTTGGTGGTCTGCGAGCGAATGACCTGCCGGACCGCCGCGATCCGCTCGGGGGGGACCGCCTGTCGGGGACGCGTCTCGACCGCGTCACTCCGTCCCCGCAGCAGCGGTTCGACCGCCTGCAGCCGGGCCAAGACATCGGGATGAGCGAAATCCCGACCGACACCCCATTTAACCATGTGCCGCAGGCGATTGACCTGACGGTTGATGTACCCGCGTGCCCAGCCTTTCTCGATCATCTGGTGTCGAAGAGCGCGCAGTTCGTTGGGACCGAATTCCTCGACGGCCAGCAGGGCGAAAGGCTCCAGGAGCACGCGCATCAGTGAACGATAGCAATCGACCTCATCGGTCTGACGCCCGTTCTTGACGTAGTACTGCTCGGCATAGTCCAGGAAGGCAATGCTCAACTCGGCCATCGAGGGGCCGGGATCGGCGGGTCGCTCAGCGGGCTGGCGCGCGAACGGATCCAGCGGGCGGCCGGCGGCGCGAGCGGCGACGATTTCGCCGTACCGACGACGAGAATCGTCGGAGCCGAAGGCTCCCAAGTAGAAGTCTTTCCCAGCGACGGTCACGACGGCCTGACCGGAGGCTTTGTGCAGCCGGTAAGACGGGACCAAGGCGGGTTTACGACCACGTTTGACGGCGGCAGACATGCGGACCTCCGAATTGTTCGGTAGTTCTACCGAAGAATTCCGGCGATTGAGGCCGCACTGCCGACCGTCGGCAGGTAACGTAACTCGTTTCAGCTTAAAGGAATGCCCAAGACAGGACTTGAACCTGCACGGTATTGCTACCACTAGGCCCTCAACCTGTTTCAGTCGCGTTGGCAGCAGACAGGACTTGGGTCGAGTTTGTGTCGGTACTATCGTAATCGCTTGATGTTGAGCACAATACCCAACGCAATTGCGATTCTAGTCAGATGGCACTTAGATCGCCAGTGCTGCCCCCAGAATGCCCCCAACGCTACTGGCAGAATCGCAAAGCTTAGCAAGACGTATCAAGGGTTGCCGCTCGCACGCGGGACCATCTCATTCGTTCATTTGCGGCAAATCGGGAATCGTCTTGGCCTGGCGAAAAAGAAACGTCTTGATGTGATGGGGCGTGCCGGCCTGATGCCACTCCTGAAGCAGTTGCCGATACTCGGGGCTTTCGACGGGTGCCAACTGTAACTGCTTGGACAGCGCCTCATAGATCTCGCGAAACTGAGACTCTGTCGGCATACAAGCATTTCCCAGGCGGGGTTCACCCGTGTCATCGGCCAGCGGCGATTGTATGACCTGCTTCAGGTTTTACGGACAGTCGGAATGCTTATTCTGGAGCGGACCAGAGGGGGCATCCGATGGGAAAGCGAAGAGGTTTGGAAGGTGAAGCGCCGGCGCGTCGACCGCGTCGCCGGTACACCTCGGAGTTCAAGTCGGAGGCGGTGCAGATGCTGCTGGATGGCCACACGGCGGCGAGCGTGTGTCAGCGGCTGGGTCTGTCGAGTCCGACACTGTTGTCTCGCTGGAAGCAGGCCGGGGTGCGTCAGGGAGGCGTGGTGGCGGTGGGACTGGAGGCCCGCGTGCGGGAGCTGGAGGCCGAGCTCAAGCGGGTGGAGCGGGAGCGTGACATTCTAAAAAAAGCACTCAGCATTTTCGGCCGCGACGGGTGAGGGACGTGTACGCCGGGATCGATCAGATCGTGGTGACGGAGTCGTTCCGGGCCTCGGCGGTGTGTGATGTCCTGGAGGTCAGCCGGTCGGGCTTCTACGCCTGGAGAAGCGAGGAAGAGTCTTTGAGGGATCAAGACAACCAGCAGCTGGGGCCTGTGATCGCCGGGATCTTCTGGCATCACAGGCGTCGTTATGGAGCGCGGCGGATCGCGGTGGAACTGTCACGGCAGGGGCTGGCGTGCGGCGTGGCCCGTGTCACTCGACTCTTGAAAACCAGGGGTTTACAGGCGATTCAGCCGAAGTCGTACCAGCCGCGCTCGACGGAGAGCCGGCATCGCCTGGGGTACAATGCCAACCTGTTAATGGACCGCGCGGCGCCGGAGACGATCAATGAAGTGTGGGTGGGCGACATCACCTACATCCCGCTGGGGACCAGGACGCGGGAAGGACGCTTTGGATACCTGGCGCTGCTGATGGACTTGTATTCCCGACGGGTTGTGGGCTGGGCCTACCAGGACGCGATGGGCGAGGACTTGGTGCTCAGGACACTGCGTCGGGCGATTCACGATCGCCAGCCAGGCCGTAGGTTGGTCCATCACACGGATCGCGGCGGGCAGTACGCGTCACGCCAGTATCGGGACGTGCTGAGGCGTGCCGGGATGGTGCAGAGCATGAGCGCGGCGGGTCACTGCTACGACAACGCGTTCATGGAATCGTGCTTTGGGACGCTGAAGACGGAGCTGGAACTGGTGGAGTATCGGAATGGTGCGGACGCGCTGCGCGAGCTGAGTTCGTACATCGCCTACTACAACACAGAGTGGTTGCATTCAGGGATCGGGTACTTGAGCCCGATCGAGTTCGAACGCCAACAACTCGTCCAGAAATAAGCACTTGGACTGTCCGCGCAAACTGAAGCACCTCAGTATCCGACCGGCGCAGCGAACGTGCATCCTGATTTCCGATTGCGGTTGCGGAAGGTCGCCTTACATTTTGGAGAGTATCGTCAACTTGGATGTGGCGAATTGCTTGCCGTTCGGTTCACCGAGAGGGCGCTGCGCCATCGCACGGCCGTGGCACCCGAATTCAATGCCTCCGTGACGGGTCGTCACTTAACCAGGGCACCCGGCCAGCATCTGTGCGAGGCCGTCGACCGGGTGCGGCGGGCCGAGCATCAGCAGCTCCGGCGGGCCGGCGACGAACGGCTGACCGCCGGTCGATTGGAAGTGGTCGTCAGCCCGCCGGTACGTCTCGGGGGACAGCCGATCGATCAAAACTTGCCGACCACCTGCGGTTTGCCGTAGAGTCCTTAATCAGCCTCTGACGACCCGGCCGTGAGGGAGACGCACACCTGCTCAAGGCCCTGGTGGCCAAAGCCGCCGCGAGTGGCACCCGGCGCACGTTACGGGCTTACCTCTTGATCGTCACCGGCACGATGGCTGTGTTATTGCCGTAGCTGGATTCCTTCAGCTTGGAGATGATCGACGCTGACAAATTCGCGTTGAACTTGCTTACGGAGTCGGCGTTCACAACGACTTTCAACCAGTAATTGCCAGCCGGTACGCCGGTGATGTCCAGCCACTGACAATCGAGTGAAGAGTCATACACATCCGCCCACCCCACCGTGATTCCCTGGTTCGCACAAGAATACTTGGCCAGTCCGGCAGTCTGATCAATTTTGACGGTGTCCAACAGGCAGAAGGCCTGCTTGCGTCCGGTGACGACCGCATTGTTGGATTGGTTGAGCAGCTCATAACTCGCGAAGCCGGTCAGATGGTAATGCCCATGGCAGCCGCTCCACTCAAACAGGCCTTGATTCTCTTGAGCGGCCGGATCGCCCAGCCGGAAGTCGGCTGCCCCCATATTACCGATGACGACATCGAACTTGAGCAACGTCCGCTTGCCGGTGCCGCGGACGCAACCTTCCACGTTGGCACAGTCTCCAGCACCGAATTTCGCAGTGGTAGTTTTCAGGCTGGACTGCATCCAGTCCTCGTCAATGATGAGATCAGGCAATAATGGCGGTTTGGGCGCCGCCATCATCGTGAGGTGCGAGCCGGCCACGGCGATCAGCGCCGCGCACAAGACCACGAAGCACCGCTTAGTTGACTCGTTGAATCCCGTACCCTGCGACATAATGTCGTCTCCCCCGAAGAAGCCGTTGACGTGTTCCCCAGGTTTGCACCGGCTCCGTCGAGCCAGTTCAACCAGACTCATAAAATATGGAGGGGCTGGTATCCCACCCGCAATGTCGACCTCCTCCGGAATTCCCAGAATTGACCCAACAGGCCGGTCGTAGCGGGTGGTCCGGTTGGCGCTTCGCCTGGCCGCGCGGGCGTCAGCCTCAAGAGGCCTTCTCAGGAGCTTGGCGGCCGCTGTATACGCTCAAATGCCTTCAGCGGGCCGCGGATACGGCCCCGGTACGAGCTGGTTTCGCATCGAACACTGGCACCTCTTCCGCCACCTGGTCGACAGGGTGTCGCGAATGATCTAATCGTGAACCTGCCCGATCATACAGATCAAGCAACATTTGATAGTTGCGGTCCGCCGTATACTGGGTCAGAAAAGCCTGTCGGCACAAATTGCGGCTTAAGTGCGAATCTGTGCGATAGTCAAGTAGGCGCATGACCGCCGCCGCGAGGTCGACAGGGTCGCCGGGAGCAAATAACTGCCCGGTTTCCCCATCATCCACCAACTCCTCCATGCATCCAAGTCGCGAGGCGATCACGGGCGTACCTTTGGCAAAGGCTTCGATAATCGTCCGGCCAAAGGTCTCATACCAAATCGAAGGCATGATCACGCACCGCGCACGCCCCATCAGTTCCAGAACTTCAGCGTGCGGACGTGAGCCGAGGTATGAAATGGCGGCGTTGCCTGCTGCCGCTTGTTCGACGATGTTTCGCAGGGGACCGTCGCCGACGATTTGGAGCGGCAAGCGCGAGCCGAGGATTTGCCATGCCGCCAACAGCGTTTCGATGCCCTTTTCGGGCGAGAGCCGGCCGACGAAGAGGGCAGTGTCGCCCTGGCCGTCGCCTGATCCCGGATCCGGATCAATGAAATTCGGCTTCACAGCGACTTTGTCTTCGGGGAAACCGGCTTTTAGAAACTTCCCACGTGCAAACTCGCTGGGTGTGAAGAAGAGGTTGACGGCGTTCGTCCAGGTTCCCAGGAAGCGATGCACGGTCGACATGGTGGCCACTACCGCTGTCGCGGACCGGCTGTCGCGATAGCAGCCATGTTTCATCGCCGGCCACGCAAACGCGCGTCCGAGACAGTCTTCGCAGACTTTTCCGTCGCGCAGAAAGTAGGCTCCGGGGCACAGCAAACGATAATTCCGCAACGACTGCACCACCGGCACACCTTCGGCGCGGGCGGCGTAGTAGATCGACGGCGACAACAAGGGGAACGTATTGGTGCAGTGCATGACGTCGGGGCGGGACTGGCGAATGAGCCGGCGGACTGCGCGATAGGATTCGCGACTCCAGATGGTGCGTGCCGCAACTTGCCATCGACTCATCGCGTCGACTGCGTCGTTATGAACCGTGTAGCGGATGACGTCGTGTCCGCGGTGTTCCAGCAGCGCGGCCTCGGCGGCAAACGATAAGTCCTCGCCGCCTGGCTGCTGGTAATAGTCGTGACAAAGCAGAATCTTCATCGTTCGGCCTCTTACGCTGTGCTTATCGAAACGCCAGATAGCCGCGCCAGGAGCGCGTCGCGCGCCCGAGCCAGCTGATCGGTCGCCGCATGGCGGAAGTCCGCAGCCTCGTTCGCAGCCGCGGCCATACTTCGTGGAGCAGGCGCGGCGCCCAACCGAGCGACACCGCGCCTTCGCCCACGCGATTCGCCGAGCTCATCAGAGTCTGCTTGTAGTCGGCCGTGCCGCGGCCAAGATCGATGCAGGTCACCCCAGCAGCCGCGGCCGCCTCAATGATTCCCAAATTGAGGGCGATTCCCGGCGAGTACTGGGAATACTGCACGTCATAGGCGGGAAACCAACCGTGCAGGATGTTGCGGCACCGCAGTCCCAGATCCACCGCGATCAGTTTGTCGCCGGCATAGAGCGCCGACAGCCATCCGGAAAAGTCGTCGCCGCCACGCTCCCAGCAGCGGCGAACGAGATCCCGCGTCCATTGGACGGCAAACACATTGGGTGCCTCAGTGCGCTGGTATTGTGCCGTCTTCCAGGCGATCAGCGTCTGCAGCACCTCTTCACTCCGGCTTTGGAGCTCGACGCGCAAGGGTCCGAGCTCGCGGGCCAACTTGCGGCGCTTCCGCAGCCAACCATCGAGCTGGCTCGATTTGATGCGCGACAAATAGCCGTCGAGACCGCCGCGAATATCGAGGCACGGGCTGTCGCTTTCGGTGCGAACTCCGCCGGCCAGGCAAGCTTGGCCTGAAGCGAGGTGGTCAAAGTGATATCCGCTCAGGTGACAGCCACGGAGCAGATCCTCTGTCGAGATCGCCGCGCCCGGACGCAGGATCGCCCCCTGATAATCGGTCATCTTCACTCCGACGGGGGCGGCGATGTTGAACAACGTCCGTTCATACGGGAAGAAGCCAACTGCTGAGTCACCGTCGCGGATAACCCCGACTTCAGTGCGAGGCCGCACGGCCGCCACAGCGGCGACATACTCCGGCCTAAAATACGGGCTGGCGAGCGCTGGATCCGATCGCTGCAAGGCGTCCCATGTGCTCAAGTCCTGCGGGCTGAGCTGATGAAAGGGCATCGGTGTCACATGGATCGACATGTTGAGGCTCCCTTTGAACTCGTCACCGGTCCGGTCCCGGCGACGGCCGTCCGTTCGGATCGAAAATCCATCCAGTCGAGAAATCGTCGTTGGGGAAATACGCGCGGCACCGCGTAATGCGCGGCATAGCGGACGTATCCCCAAGCTTTCCAGAGCAGGCACTTCGCCCCGAGCAGTTGCTCTGCATTATTGGTAAGACCCGCCCAAGTGGCCGTCGGAAGGTGGACGATCGCCGCCTGGCACATCCGGAGGGCCGCATTGATCGCCATCCGCAGAAGCCCCCTGTCACAGAGATCGCGCCGCGCCAGATGCCCGCCATTGCGGTGACATTTCCATCGCAGATAAGCGGATTCGAGACGGTAGGCGGGGACGACGTGGTACGTCACGGCTTTTGGCGTGCACCACGCGCGGATGCCGCGGGACCACATGCGGCGATACAGATCGAGGTCTTCGCCGGCGGCCGCGAGCGTTTCGTCGAACGTGCCGATTTCCTCGAACACGCTGCGATGGACAAGCAGATTGCCCGCTCCCGGTGCGTCGCGCCGGGTATAGGGGACTTCGTTGTTCAAACGCGGCGTCGCTCCCATCAGTGACTGCACCGACGACGCCAGTTGACGTGCGGCATGTCCCTCGGAAAGGCGGAGCCGATTGACGCCGCCGATGCAGCGCACATCGCGGCGTTTCGCGGCCGCCAGGAGTTCCGTGAGCCACTGAGGATGGGCGATTTGATCATCATCCATGAAGGCGATCCATTCACCCCGTGCCGCCGCGATTCCCGCATTCCGCGCGGCTGAGACGCCAGGCTTGGCCGCAAAGACGTAGCCCACAGGCACGCTTTGGCAGGCCTCGCAAATTTCGCGGGCAACAGCCTCCGTGTCGTCTGTGGACGCGTTGTTGACAATCAGGATTTCAAACGAGAGCGCGCCATCGGTGTGCAGGTCCGCAAGACTTAGAACGGCCTCGCGCATCATCTCCGCGCGGTTGTACGTGCAGACGATCACGGAAACCGTCACCGGACCATTGCCGTGAGGGCATTCCGCAGCAGGGAGCGATTCTGTGCATGGAAGCATCGGGGCGACCTGTTAACGAGGATCGGCGGCAAGCGTCACGGGCAGACCGTTGAACGGCGTCCGCGGAGATGATTCCGTGCTGCTGCGAGGCGAGCGCACGACCGCCCCGCGAAGCTCGAACGGTTCCGAAAACAAACTCAGGCGGATCAGGCCGCAGCCGGCCAGCCAAGTCAGGAAGGAGGGCGCGACGAAACTGGATTCGAGGATGCCGTCGATCGAGGCGTACACCAGTAACGAGAGGAAAAAAGCCAGACCGATGTCTCCGGATCGATTCCATAACTTCAGAGAACGGAGCGCGACGCAAATCGTCCAGGCCAGCACGAGCGCCAGCCCAATCAGCCCCGCGCTCAAGAGCGTTTCAAGGTACACGGAATGCGCGGAGCTGATGCCCCAGTAGAGCTCGTTGGAAACGTCGGTGATGTTTTTGGGAATCCAGAAACTCCGATAGCCGTAACCTACCAATGGACTCCGGGCGATGTATCCCATCAGCAGGGACCATAGTTCCGTGCGCCCGTTCAGATTGCCGAGGTGTTCGTTGCGGCCCAGGAGCACGAGATCCGTCACGCCGCCCGTGGCGGCCGCCGGTAGAAACAAGGCGATGAGCAGCATGACCCCGGTGCCCCAGGCGACTCCAAACCCCGCCAGCAGTTTTGTCGACGCGCGGCGGTGCCAGAGTTCGATGACGCCGATACCGAAGAACATTGCCAGACATGACGTGCGCGATTTCGTCAGAATGAGAAGCACGAATGCGGCGACCAATACGCCGGCGATCGCAAGCTTGCGTCCTGCCGATCGCGAGTCGCGATAAAGAAACCATGCCGCCAGGCAGAGGCCGGCGCAGTTGCCCCCCTGGGCGTTGGGGTGCATCGTGCCGCAAAAGCGGTAGTCGCCGGACCAGGGACGAAACGTTCCCAGCGACAGTTCCGCGAGAATGCCCATCAACATCCAGGCTGCCAGACACCACACCGCGACGCTGCACAAATCCCGCATCGACAAACGCCGCGTCACGCCCAGTGCGCCGAGCGTGCAGAATGCCAACACGCCGAGGCGGCGCAACGTGAGACCTAGGTCGATTGTCCAGGCGGCGCTCGACGCGCACCAAGTCAGATTCGCCGCCAGCAAGATCGCCGGCAGACCCAACGGCCGCAGCGGCGCTCCGCCGGGAAGCACGGCCAGCAAGACTCCCAGCCCTGCCAGCACGGTGAATCCCAATTGATTCTGCCAACCGCCGCTGGCGGCCATCGTCTCCAACTCCTCCGTGCTCGTTCCGAAGGCCTCGCTCCGTGAGGTCGTCCACACATGCTCGGTGAGCGTGAATGCCAGGAACACGACACACGCCACCGCAGCGAACTGCACCGCACGGCCGCTGAGCAGCGGCGCAGTCAAACATGGACCGGATGTAGTCATGGCGTGGCCTCCCACGCCGCAATGTCTCGCTGCAGCGGAGCGTTGCGCCAGATCTGCAACAGGACCGCGATCCGGATCAGGGTTCCCGCCGCTGTTCCGAGGAGCAGACCGAACGCTGCGCCGGTGATTCCAGCGGTTGGAATGGCCAGGGCCAGGATGCCGCTTGAGACGAGCAGCGTCATCACGTCGGCGCGGAAATTGGCTTCGGGACGATTCATCGCCCAGAGTCCGTTGCCGACCACGATGCCGATGCTATTCGCCAGCAACTGCAGGGCCAGCAAAAGCAAGACGAACGGCGCGCCGGCAAACCGATCGCCGTAGACGAACGTGATCAGCCCGTCGCCCGTCAGAGCCACGAACCCGCAAAATCCGCCCACTGTCACCAGGAAGATCGTCAGCGTTTCAAACAGGACCGTCCGCAACCGTGTCACGCCGCCCCCGACGTAAGCCCGCGCCGCATGGGGTGTGAGAGCGTTGCTTACGCCCGTGACAAACATTCCCGCGAGGTTCACGATGGTCACGTTCGCGGCCAGCAGTCCTGTGGCGGCTTCGCCGTGCGTCCAGGCGATCAGCCACGGCGCCAGATACGTCATCGCCCGCGAAATCAACTGGCTGGCCAGCGACCAGCGACCGAACTGCCAATTCGACCACCAGTCGGACCAGGCGTCCGCGAGGCGAAACGAGACCGCATCCGGCCGAGCAATTAACCAACCTAGACAGGCAACGCCGCATCCGGCTCCCATCGAGACATAAATGGCGGTCACCGTCAGCGCGCCAGTCCATGCGAGCAGGCCGACCGCACCCAACTGCATCATCGCCACGAGGATGTCAATGGCCAGCGCCTCGCGCAGTCTCAAGTGTGCAAACGACAATTGTCGCAGATGCTCGCGGAGCAGGACGAGCGGAGTGACCAGCGCCAGCGAGAGAACGGCGCTGGCAAGGCCCGTCGAGCTGCCCGCGAAAGCCATGCCGGCGGCCAGCCCCATCAATGCGAACAACACCCCCAGCGACAAGATTGTCTGATGGATCAGGCTGCTGCCGGTGTAGCGGGCCAGTGCCTCGCGATTTCGGTGATGACAATAGACCAGGTAGGGTCCCGAGATTAAATCGCCTTGGATGCCGCGTGCCAGCAGGAGCATGCTGAGGACGAGCGCATACACGCCCAGTTGGTCCTGTGAACACGAGCGACCGACCAGCACGCTGCTGGCAAAACTGGTGCCGCTGACGACCGCCTGATCGGCCACGGACAGGAAAGCCTGCCGAAACGTGGGCGATTGCCAGCGTGCGACGGCCCGCTGAAGCAATGTCGGCGTGGCGGCGCGCCCTTCGTCAGCGCTGGTGGGATCCAGCGTCGCTGAGGTCGTCATGGCTGGACCTCCGTCCGCGACATTCGGACCATCGTTGCCGGTTTGCCGAACGACAATGATCCCACGCCGTCGGTGAAGACTCGCCGCGCGGCGTCGAACCATCCGTTCAGCTTCACGCTCAAGCTGGCGGCCGAATCCGACTCGGAGACGCCGAAGCGGCCCCAGGAAAACGGGTCACTGGCGACGGGAACCAGTTGCGGCGTGGTCGTCAAGCCGCAGGTCACGCCCGATCGTCGCGCCGCATCGCGCAAGGGGCCGTCGGCAATGCCGAACGGGAACGAAAACGCGGGCTGGTCGATTCCGAATTCGCGATGCAAGCAGGCCAGTGATTTGTGCAGGTCTTCTTCGAACGACGCCGGACGGTCGCCAAAGACTTGGTGAGTGTGCGTGTGGCAGCCCAGTTCAATCAACCCCGACGCGACCGCGGTGCGACATTGATCCGCCCTCAGCGGCGCCCAGGCGTCGCGACATCGACCGTCCCCTTTCGATGTCCAGGAATCGAACGGAAAAGGTTCGTCCGAATCGAGATAGCCTGTCGCCAGGAATATTGTCGCGGGAATTGCGAGGCTCTGAAGGACGGGCAGGGCCTCGGTCAGATTGTTGGCATAGCCGTCGTCGAAGGTGACGACGAACGTCCGCCGCGGGACGGGGATGCCGCGCCGGCAGTGGTCCAGCACCCGACCCAGCGGCCAGGCGGCATAGCCGCGCTGGAGCAATCCCGAAAGCTGCTCGTGGAGACGGCGCGGCGACACGTTATAGGTCGGTCGGCCGAAGCGCCGATCCGCCGTCCACACGCGATGATAGGTGATAATTCCAAACAAGTTTTGCCCGAGCGGTGCCGCGGAGCCCGCCCACCATGCCAGCGCGGGCGCGATCGCAGTCTTGAGGCACCCGCGGAGCGGACGACTCGTCGCGCGGTTGGGCAGGAAGAGGGGGTCCATCGTCGTTGAGGCTTTCGTGCGGATTCATCCGCCTGGTGCGCAAGTTCGACCCGCCGTCAGCAAGAGGCTCGGTGTAAAACCACAGCCAAAATGGTTTCACCAATCAATCGCAGATCCTGGAGCAGTGTGCGGGCCTGGATGTAGCGAATGTCCATCCGCATCCACTCGGCGAAGCTGACCTTCGACTTGCCATGAACCTGCCAGATGCACGTCAGCCCCGGCGTCACTTCGAGGCGGCGGGTTTGCCACTGCGCGCAGCCGGCCTGTTCCTCGCAGGGCAGGGGACGCGGCCCCACGAGCGTCATCTCGCCTCGCAGGACATTCCACAACTGCGGCAGCTCGTCGATGCAGGACTTGCGAAGATACCGGCCCAAGCAAGTCACGCGCGGGTCGCTCGTCATCTTGAACGCCGGTCCGTCCTGCTCGCTCAACATGAGGAGCCTGGCTTTCTGCGCGTCCGCATCGATACACATCGTGCGGAATTTGTAGATCGTGAAGGGCCGGCCCCCAATTCCGTTGCGACGCTGCAGGAACAGCACCGGTCCAGGGGAAGTCCACTTGATTCCCACGGCAACCGCCGCCAATACCGGAGACAACATCAACATTCCCGTCCCGGCCGCCAGGAGATCGATCACCCGCTTCGAGAAAGGCAATGGCTGCACGAGCAGCTGAATCAGGGGGCGAACCTGGATCCTCGCTGCTGGAGACGGCGGCGATTCGCCGCTCGTCTCGCCGCCACTCGATAATCGAACCTCGGTGCCTCGCGCCGCCGTGGCAACGGATGCGTTGCATCGATGGGAGTGGCGACTGTCAGCGACGGGCGACGCTCCGCTCACAGCCAGCGCGGCTGGTACTTCCTGATTCGTCTCATCCGCGACAGAGCCTTTTACGAGTTTCTGAAGCAACTGCTGGAATGCGTCATGTTCGTTGCGCCCCGAAATGCCGGCATCTGGCTCCGACGACTCCGAAGCCTTCGGGTCATCCTCGCGATCGGCATGAGGATACGTGTAAATGACGCACTCCGGGCAGGTCCAGGGGTGACCCGGTCGAGCGAGCGACTCGACGAACTGACGGGCGCCCGCGGTGTCGGTATCCCACAGGAGCACCCCGACTTGCCGTTCACCCATCAGGCCTGCATGGTCTGTTGCCCGTGCCCGTTGCTGGAGAAACTGGGCAAACAGCCGAAATTCGTCGTCTTGACCCGACTGGAAACGAAACGCCGCCAGCGTGAAAGCTCCGCCAGCGCGATCCACTCGCTGACGTTCCACGTCGAGAATCGCCCGGAAGCGATCGGAGCCATGCAGTTTGTCGAACAGCAGCCCGTCGGGGTTAATACCGCGACGCTGCCACCAATTCCGAAGCGTGTTCAATCGCATCGTCACAACCTTGATTGTTTTCCTGCACGCCAGCCTCCTCGCAAGGCCATTCCGGCGCACCATCTTGCCCTCGAAAACCGTCTCGCGCAAATGCCTCAGCCAACAGCGTCGTGCCAATGCCGCCGGTCGCCGCGACGAACAGCGCCACGGCAAAAATCAATCCTCGCTTCGGCGAGACGGGTTGAGACACGTAGCTCGCTGGCTGAATGACGTTGACGTTGGAGATCCGCTCGCGTTCGAGGGCCTGTGCGATCCGTGCCTGTTCGCGCCGTTCGAGATAGGTGCCATAGCTCGCTTGGAGGACTTCCACCTCCTGCTGCAACCTTCGGATCCGGCCGTCCTGCCGATTGAGCTGCTGGCGCTCGGCTTCCAGCGCGACCAGCTGTTGTTCCAGTTTCGCAGCCTTTCCGCGGACCGCCTCGGCCTCCGCCTCGGTCGCGAGCTGTTGCAGATGCACCTGCTGCCAACCGGGATCGGGCGTGCGTTTGGTCTCGGCCGGCAGCATCGACCCCGCCCCGGAGAGAAGCTGCTCGGCCTGCGAAATCTGCTGCCTGGTCGCGACCACGAGCGGATGCCGCGCGGTATAACGCGTCATGAGATCGCGCTCTCGGATTTGCAGATCGTGCAACGCACGCCGCGTCGTACCGATGGCGTCGTCCGGTTGGCCGTTAATCTCTTCGGTAATCTGCCAATGAGGCAAGTCACGGGATTTCTGTCGAAGATCACTCAGTGTGGCCTGGAACGACGTTAAGGCTGCACTCGACTCCTGGACCTGATGACGAAGCTGCGTGAGATCCTCCTCCATCGCCTGCCGGCGGTCTTCGAGAGACACCACGCCGGCATCGTTCTTCGCTGCAACGAGTTCCGCCGTGGCCGTCTCCAGCTCGCCTCGCAACAGATTCGACTGCTCTTCGAAGAATGGCAGCGATCGATCCATCCGGAGTGCCTGCGCATGTTGCGACTGAAACGCGGCAAGGAACACCTTAAGAATGGTCTGGGCGAGTTCCGGTGAGCGCGCCTCGCAGGTGACATGGATCACGCTCGACCGTTTCGCCAGCCCCGACGTGACGATCGATTCGAGGACTTTAATCGCCTTCTCGGCTTCAGGCGTGGGACGCGCGACGGCCAGCGTCGTCGTCAAAGGGCCGCTGAGGGTTGCGACGATTCTTCGTTCGATAATCGATGCCTCCGGAAGAGGTGCGTCTCCCAGCACGGCATCGGCGCCGAGAACCCGGACCACGTCTTCCAGGACCGATCGATTTCCAAGCATCTCCATCACGGAGTTGATCTCGTGCTCGCGCGTGTCGGAGACAGCGATCGTCGCTCCCGTGGTCACTGTCGGGTCGAGGGCGACCGATTCCCGTCCCAGGCGAACGAACAATTTCGCCTGCGAATGATAGGTGCGCGGCCAAAGCAGGAGCGCGGACGTCACGAGCGTCATCGTCACGAGGAAGAAGCGAACGACGAGCCAGCGTCGAGTGACCACGGTTCGCGCGCGATCCGTGAGCCAGCCCGCCAGTTGCGGTTCGATCAATGCCGTCTGGGGCCGCGAGTCCATGGCTGCGAATCACGAGAGTCTGTTGAAGAGCAGCGCATGGCGCACCGGCTGCGCCAAAACCTGCTCAACAAGACTACCTCGCAAATCCGCACAGGGCGGCTCGAATGGCAGTGGGCGCAGCCGGGAGCACGTTGCCGGATGGCAACGAAGTGCGAGAATGCCACCGCTCGTGCAAATCGCCAATCGGCGGTGATGGCACGTTCGATTCACCGAGAACAACCGGCATAGACGACACTATTAGTACAAGGCCGTCGACGCCGCTCCAATCAGGAAGCCTTCGAGAAGATGCCGCTCGAAGAGCGCAAACACCGCCTGGACGCGCGTGTAACGCAGGTAGAGGCGATCCTCGGGTCGGATGATGATTCGATGGCTCGGATCGCGCATGGCGCGATAGAGATCGACCTCGATGTCGAGTTGCGAACCGTCAGGCTGCTTGCGGGAGACAATGACCTTGCTGGCGCCGACGGTCACATCGTGGTTGATGGCCGATACGCCGCCGACCGCCAGTGAGTTGCCCCAGTAATTCTTGCCTTGGGCCTCTGCGATCGAAATCGCGTCGAGCACGTTGATGTCGTAGTCGCGCGGCAGCGTGTATTGGCCGCCTCCGAGCAGGCCGCCGGTGTAGAAAAACTCCAGGTCGCGCGCTTCGACGAAGACAATGTCGCCGTCTTGCAGGATGACATCCTGCTCGCTGAATCCCAGGGGCTCCCCGCTAAATTGCCGCAGCGGAATGCGGATGACCGCCGGATTCACAACACCGGCGGCGATCCAGCTCAATTGGGGAGGCATCGGCACGGACTGTGGGGGCACAACGGGATATGGCGACGCGATTGCCAAACTCTGCATTGGTAACCCCGGTGATGACTGACTGGAATAAGTCGACACGGGGGGAAAGCCTGGCGGCTGGGCAATCGCAGAGGACACGCTGTGGGACGCTGTCAGCACATTTGGTCCCGATGGGGCTGAAACAGGGGTGCTGGAATGTGGCCGGGTCGTGCCATAGGGGGTGTTTCCAATCACCTGGTTGGTGGCGCGTGGCGGCTGTTTCGAATCGCGATACGACTGATAGGGATTCGTCGGTGGGGGCGACCATCCGCCCAAGGGCGTGGGCCCGAATTGCCGGGTCAGTGGCGCAACGGTGTGTGCTGTCGGAACCGATGCGGGCCAGACGGAAGGGGTTTGGCCGCGAACCTTCACGCCGGGCGGAGAGGCGGTGGGCGGCGACACCGGCAAGTTTGGCCGCTGACCACGCACAATGTACACGGTGTTTTGTGCATCGAGACCCGGCAACCCACCGGTCTCTGCCAGCGCATGCAGGACGTCGTTCTTATAGGCCGGCAGAAGCACATTCTGGCCCATTCCCCGCTTCTCCGGGTCGCTGTTGCGATGCTCATCGATGCCCACGTTTCCCCGGGGATCGTCGGCCTCCTGGCGAATCACGAGCACAGAATAAATGCGCGGCCGCTGCAGGCTCACAAGAATTCGATCGTACCCCTTCTGTAACAAAGCCTGTGGGCCTTCTGCGCACTCGTGCCGGATCAACTCTTCGACTTGGCGGATTGTGAGCCCGCGCACGTAAAACGGCCTCATGGACGGAACCGAGATTGTTCCATCGGGCTGCACGGCGATGGGATAGCCGACCGAGGGGGCGGCAAACCGCTCGTGCGGCAGATAGATGGGCGGGACATCGCCGTCCCGCCCCAGCAGGCCCTCAATGTAGATGCCCAGGATGTCGCCGCTATCGACCAGATGAGCGGGCGGCGACGATTGCCGCAGCAACGAGAGATCGATCGTCACCTGGTCCGTTCGGTGCGCGCAGCGATATTCATCGGGAAGTTTGTGCGCAGCGACGCCCTTCAACGGGCGAAACGCAGCACACCCGCTGGAGCCGATGACGCAGACGAACAGCCAAACTCCGATGCGGCGGTTCATCCCACCCCCACCGAACGCATAAGTGCCCCGACACACTTTGGGACACGCAGATACTCTGCGCACTCCACCGGCAGCGCCTGAGGTCACAGGCGCGGAATACTCTGCCACCTCTCATTCATCGGCAGAATCGTCACAGTCGCTACAAGTAAACCGGTCGCCGCCCTTTGCTTCGAGTCACACGGACGACAGCGTGAAACGGCGCAAGCCAGGGCGGTAAGACTCAGGGATTAAAGCAGAGTGACCCATCACTTGCTTGCCGTGGGATCAAGAACGTGAGGTAGAGTCTCTGCAGAATGCCCACCTTCACGTCACGAAGAGGCGTTTCCACGGGGGAATTACGCCTGTCGATGAGCGAGGTCGGTGGACGGGCGTCAATTCTTTTCCCGACGTGTGACTTGGCCTGGAGCGTCCCGTGAGTGTCGTCGTTGTTACTGGTTCGGCCGGTCTGATTGGTTCGGAAACCAGTCGTCATTTTGCGGCCCTGGGATTCGATGTCGTTGGCATCGATAACGACATGCGCTGCCTGTTTTTCGGCAAGGAGGCGTCAACCCAATGGCAGCGTGAGCAACTCGAACACCAACTGTTCAGTCACTATCACCACGTCGAGGCCGATGTTCGGGACGATGCCGCCATTGACCGCTTGTTCGAGCACTATGGAGATGCGATCTCGCTCGTGGTTCACACGGCCGCGCAACCATCGCACGACTGGGCAGCGCGGGAACCCAAAACGGACTTCTCCGTCAATGCCCTGGGAACTCTGAATCTGCTGGAAGCGACGCGGCGGTTCGCCCCCGATGCCGCATTCGTCTTCACCTCGACGAACAAAGTCTACGGTGACACGCCGAATCGGCTGCCTCTCGTCGAGCAGGAAACTCGCTGGGAAATCGATCCCGCGCATGCCTACGCCAACGGCATTCGCGAGGATCTGTCGATCGATCAGACGCTCCACAGCCTCTTCGGCTCCTCCAAGGTCGCCGCCGACGTCATGGTCCAGGAATATGGCCGCTACTTCGGGATGAAGACGGTGGTCTTTCGCGGCGGCTGTTTGACTGGCCCAAATCACTCCGGGACGCAGTTGCACGGATTTCTGGCGTATCTCGTGAAGTGTGCCGCGACAGGCACGCCCTACACGGTCTTCGGTTATGGGGGCAAGCAGGTTCGCGACAACATCCACAGCGCCGATTTGATCGCCGCCTTCGAGCACTTCTTCCGCAACCCCCGGTGCGGCGAAGTCTACAACATGGGCGGCAGCCGCTTCAGCAATTGCTCGATGCTCGAAGCCATCCACATCTGCGAAGAGTTGACCGGTCGCGAAATGTCCTGGACATATTCGCCGGCGAATCGAACCGGCGACCACATCTGGTGGGTGAGCGACGTCGGCAAATTTCAGCACCACTTTCCTGGGTGGAAGCTGACCAGAAACGTTCGCGACATCTGCTGCGAAATCTACGAGAAGAATGTCGAGCGCTGGACGAGTCAGGCTGCCGTGAACGTCTGACCGTCACACAGCCTCGGGCAACACTGGCCATCGACCAGGAAGCATCGGAGCGAACCGTGATTGACCTCGGCAAAATGAATGTGCTCGGGGTGCGCATCAACGCTGTCGATTATGAGGCGGCGGTTGCGACGATCAGCGAAGCCGCTCAAGCGGGGCGCCCGTGCGCGGTCTCGGCGCTCGCCGTCCATGGCGTGATGTGCGGAGTGCTGGACGACGTCCATCGCCATCGCCTCAACCATTTGGATTTGATCGTTCCCGACGGTCAACCGGTGCGCTGGGCGCTCAATCTCCTGCATGGGGCGGGCTTGCGCGATCGCGTCTACGGTCCCAACCTGATGCTCCGTGTGTGCGAAGCTGCGGCCCGACTGGGATTGAAAATCTTCCTCTTCGGGGGAACCGCGGAAGTGCTGGCAAAACTGCGAGAGAAGCTGGTTGCACAGTTTCCCGAATTGCAGATCGCCGGCGTCCGGCCCTCCCAGTTCCGCCGGCTGACGTCGCCGGAAAAGAATCAGCTGGTTCAGGAGATTCGACAGAGCGGAGCCCAGATCACGTTTGTGGGAATTGGCTGTCCCCGACAAGAGGTGTGGGCCTACGAGTTTCGCGATGAGCTGTCAATGCCCATCCTTGCCGTGGGAGCCGCCTTCAATTTCCACGCCGGATTGCTTTCGCAGGCGCCGCCCCTGCTGCAACGCCTGGGCCTCGAATGGGGCTACCGCCTCGTTCACGAGCCACGCCGTCTCTGGCGGCGATACGTCTACCTGAATCCGTTGTATCTCGGCCTGCTCTGCTGCCAGATGCTACGCCTGCGCCGCTTTGATCCCGACCAGTCCACACGGCCGCAGGAAAGTCTTCTCTACGGCTGAACCTTTTCCCCGTGTCCGACTTCAAAGCGGGGACGATCGTCTGCCAGGATGAATTTCCTCCCGGATGCGATCCGAGCAAGTCACAGGACGACGACCCCGACGACAAGCCCGATTCCGAGCCGAGAGACAAGTGCCCCTTGAAGGGCAACAACGGAGTCGATTGGCAGCCGCGGGGCAACCTGCTCGTCAATGATGGTACGGGCCCCGGCAATCCGGGCAATCGCAAGTAACCATCGAAGTGCCGCGAACATCGAGAGCGACGACAGACTGATCTCTGTCGTCGCTCTCGTTTTTATCGACTTGGCGGGTGCTGAAATACAAGGCAGTTTTGGGCTCTCGCTACTTCGTCAGCTTCGGAGTGGCGAACGTGAAGGCCTTAAGCCGCGAGGGTGGCTCCTCGCCAGCGGGGCACATGGACTCCGGGTCGAAGACGGCCGTGGGGTCGAGAATGCTGCAGGGCTGCACCTTGATCGACAGAGTGCTCCCGCTGCCGGTGGCCTCGGTGATCATGATTCCGACGAAACCCACGATGTCGTAGGTGGTGTTGCTGCCGTTGCCCGAGGCCGCCTGATAGGGGGATGTCGAAGCGGGCTTGAAGAGCGGCAACAATCGGGGAGTGCCAATGATGGCCCTGAAATCTGAGACCAGGGTGGACCTCAGGCCGGGGCTCCCCTTCCAGGGCCGCGGGTCATCGATCGAGACGGGGAGCGACGCCTTATCGATCAGGTTTTGGACATCATCCGCGGATGGGCCGTCCGCAATCCACGTGCGATAATCGGGCGTGCTGTTCGTCCAGTGCCCCAGGCAGAGAAGTCCAAAGTTTCCCGGCGAAGTCTTGGGGCTGGGGTAGACCTGGATCTCCGGCGAGCCGGCCGCATCGACGTGGACGGTTCCGTCGGGCGATTGACCGTTGCTCATGAACGCATTCCAAGTGTCAACGTCGAAGGCGACGGGCAGCAGCGGACACTCATACCCGCCCCCCTCGTTGTAGAACTCTTCGCCGAACGCTGACCGTTTCTTGGTGCCTCCGGTGATCAGGTTCGGGTCGAACGACGAGATCAGGCCGGTATAGATCGTCGCCGAGGCGGTCGCCGAGAGGGCTTTGTCTCGTTTGCCGATCACTGGAGCGAAGAACAGGGGCAAGGCGCCATTGGCCGAGGAATCCCGGCGTGTCACAACCTGTACGGTGTTGGGATAGCCCGAATAGGTCCGTCGGGATTGGAACGCACCTGTGGACGTGGTGTAACCGGGAAGCACGTCACCGCTCGGGATAGTCAGCGTTTGCTTGTCTCCCGCGCTGTTGTATCCGCCAAATTGGACGCCATATGTCAGCGCTGACGCTTCGGCCTCGTTGAGCAAGCGATCCTTGTTTCGCTGATTTGGCAACGAATAGGGAGCGTAATTGTCGACCAGTTGCCGCGCTCCGGCTGCGGCGGCCGCATCGGCGGCGTTCTGCAGTTCGCTCTTCGTCAAAGTGATCCAACTCATGTCGACGCACAGGGCGACACACGCGAACAGCGGAATCAACAACAGCACGGCCATCACCGCGATGTTCCCCCGACGTCGGCCGGAAGGCCTGGGGGCTGAAGGAATGGTTCCTTGCATGGATCGAGTCTTTCTAGGAGAGATCTGATCAAGTGCCGAGAGCGGAGGAAGACCGGCCTGTTACGTCGCTGCTTCATCCCTGTTTCAACATGACAACTTCTTCCGATCGCAGGGACGCGCCTGCGAAGAACACGAACGAGCCGGTCCAGGTGGCCGTCCCTGTAGGGATCGAAACCCGGACGGAAACCTTGTCGTTTCGGGTTGCAGCCGCCGCAGTCCCGGCTTCGTCATTCACGGTCACCACGACGGTTGCGTCCGTCGGCAACCCGCAGGCCGCCAGAACGTCCTGGACTTCCGCCGTGATGGAGGCATTGGACCCGCCCACCTGACACCCGGCGGCGCACCCCTTCCGGGCGGCATCCGTCAGGATGGCATGCACGCGCATCACCTGGCCGACTTCGCAGACCCCGACAACCACGGTTGCCAGCAACGGCACCACCAAGGCCAGCTCGACGATGGCGGCGCCACAACGGATGGTGCGTCGAGAGCGCGAAGCGACGTTCGTAGGCGGCGGCTTGTCCATGTTTGGTTGTCCGGCCTCATTCATGCTTGAGGGAGTACGACGCCGACAGTTGTCCCAACAGATAGCCGCCACCGGGATACAGGGTCACATTGGCGGCATCGAGAGTAATCTTGACGCGCACATCGTCGCCGGCCTGTGCCCCATCGACCTCACCGATAGCGTTGTTCACCAGAATATTCGTGGTCGCTCCGGTGATCCCTTCCTGCCCCAACAGATCTTCGATTCGTGCGCAGACCGTGGCGTTGCTCTGCCACGGCATGATGCCCAGTCGGCATCCCTGTCGCACGGCGTCCTGTAGCAGATGCTGGACCATGTAGGCGTGGGTGATCTCGAACATGCCGAACATGAGCAGAAACAGGATGGGCGTGGCGATGGCCATTTCCACGGTCACGGCACCGCGACGGCGCGACGCGCGGAGGCAAGAGGACGGTGATTGAAGTGTCGAGGTTTTCATGGCAGCAAACGTGATCGCCCGTGATCGTCAGTGTTCTCGAAGCGTAGGTCGGATTCTCAGCGAGTCAAAAAGGAATCTGAGGAACTTATCTCCTTCCGCCGGCAGGGTTTGGCATGTTGTCGAACGGCGACAAGTCGTGTCTGCAAAAGGCCACCCGTCGCTACATTGCCGGGTATTGTCAGCCTCGACAGACGAACACGCGAACGGCGTGCAAAAACGGCTTGGCGGAAGTGACACGCCAGCAATTGGACTAGAGTTGCCGCAGGTTCCCGGCCGGTGCCGACCGGCGGATCGCCCAACCAGTCCAACGATCAGAGGGTCAGATGCCACGAATCATGGGACGAACGGGATTGACGCTGTTGGTTCTGGGCCTGCTGGGCCTCCCGGCCTCAGCCCAGACCATCGGCAGCAACATGGTGAGTTTTCTCAACGGCAAAGTCGGCGTGCGGGTCGGCGGCGGCGAATGCGCTCACATGGCGACCGAGGCGCTGCGAGTGTCCGGGGGCGAATTCGTTCCCAGCGACCTCGGGGCGGACTCGCCGTCGAGCGGCCATTACGTCTGGGGCGACCTCGTGACCGTCATTTCCTACGCGAGCAAGAAATGGACGGACTCGAATCCCGCCAACAAGTGTCAGGTGGGAGACATCATCCAATACGGTTCGGCCAAATTCGGGACGACGACGTTCCCCTCCAAGCACACTTCGGTCGTCACGGCTGTGGACGCGACCAAGTACCGGCCCACCGCGGTGCTCCAGCAGAACTACGGCGGCGTTCGGACCGTCAAGGCGGCGACCGTCAACGTGACCGGGCTGACGGCGGGCTGGATTCGGATCTACCGCCCGCGGCCGCGAGTGGATGTGCAGAACGTTTGGAAATTCACGACGGTCAATAACACCACGACCTCGCAGGCGTATTCACTGATGGTCGATACGTCGGTCATCAGTTCTGTCTCACCGACCGCGGCGAATACGGCTGGCAGCTTTCGCATCCACAAGGTGACCACCGACGGAACCGTCCCCTGCCTCGTGCTCAGCAACGGACAATCCTTGTTCGTGACAACGACGAAAGGCTTGGAACTCTACCAACAGACCACTGGCTCTGCCGGAGTCCGTCAGCTGAGTCAATGACTGACTCGGAACACCACCCTCAGAGGGGCCCTGCATGGACGTTCCGCAGGAATCAGAGGTGTTCAAGGCGCAGTCGAGGCGGCACGACACGGTGATGCGGGAACGGTGTGTCGAACTCGCTGAGCAGACCGGCCGATCGGTGAGCTACGATATTGTTGGGAAAGCCATTGAACGGTGCTCTGTCGCATTTCAGGAGTATCAATCATGAGGATTGTGATTGTCGGTACGGGATACGTTGGACTGGTGACTGGCACCTGCCTTGCCGACAGCGGCAATGATGTCACCTGCGTCGACATCAATGACGCAAAGATTGCCGGTCTGAAGCGGGGTGAACTTCCGATTTACGAACCGGGGCTGCAGGAACTCGTGCTGCGCAATTCCAAGGCCGGACGATTGCAGTTCTCAACCAATCTCGCCGACGCCGCGGCGAAGGCTCAACTAGTGTTCATTGCCGTCGGTACGCCGCAGGCGGACGACGGCCGCGCCGATCTTTCCGCTCTGTGGAGAGTTGTCGACGCGCTGGCTCCCTCGCTGCCGGCAACGGCGATTGTGGTCACGAAAAGCACCGTTCCCGTGGGCACCAACCGGCAAGTTTCTGAGCGGTTGAAGGGGAAGACCGGCCGCGAGGTCGACGTCTGCTCGAATCCCGAATTCCTCAAGGAAGGCTGCGCGATCGAAGACTTCACGAAGCCCGACCGCGTGGTGGTGGGCGTCCTGCGGAATGAAGTCGCCGATGTAATGCACGAACTGTACAAGCCGTTCCTCCGCACCGAGCGGCCGTTTCTTTCCATGGGCCTCGAAAGCGCGGAAATGACAAAGTACGTGGCCAATTGCCTCCTGGCCACGAAGATCAGTTTTATCAACGAGATGGCCAACTTGTGTGAGGCGGTCGGGGCGGACATCAACGACATCCGTCGCGGCATCGGCCACGATCAGCGCATTGGCTTCCAGTTCCTGTTCCCCGGCTGCGGCTACGGCGGCTCGTGCTTTCCGAAAGACGTGCGGGCGCTCGTGGCGACCGCGGACACCCACGGTGTGGCCACGCAGATGCTGCGCTCCATCGACGAAGTCAACGACCGTCAGAAACATGTGTTGTTCCGCAAGCTGAGCAACAACTTCCAGAACGATCTGTCCGGGCGGACGATTGCCATGTGGGGTCTTTCGTTCAAGCCGAAGACCGATGACATCCGCGAAGCGCCGGCCCTGGTGTTAATTGATGAACTGCTTGCCGAGGGAGCGAATGTCCGCGTGCATGACCCAGTGGCGATGGACAACGTGCGCGCAGTTTACGGTGGGCGCCTGACCTATTGCGTTCATCATTACGACACGCTGGATGCGGCGGATTGCCTCGTGATCTGCACCGAATGGCCGGAATTTCGCAACCCGGACTTTGATTACCTGAAGCACAAGCTCCGCCGGCCACTGGTATTCGACGGCCGCAACTTGTGGGAACCGGCGCAAATGCGCGACCGCGGATTCACGTATTACGGAATTGGATTGAAGGGGTAGCCGGAGTCCCCATTTCACAGCATTGATAATTCGACCATTGAGCTAGGTCGCCAATCAATGCTGGACAAAGGACATTATCCATCCCTATGCCCGGACGGTCAGAAAACTCTGAGAGGAAGTCGCGGGTAGGGCCGGGCGCGCTGCCGCGGCGTTCATCGCCGGCTCGCCATCAAATGACGATCCGCTCGATTTCGTCCAGGCTGACGGCATCGCCGGTGCGATCATAGAGCTTGGTGGTCTTGGCCGACTCATGGGCGGCGATGCGCTGCGCGTGTTCCAGGGAGCCGCCCCCCAGCAGGTAGCACGTGATGCCGGTGGCGCGGAACGTGTGACAACCAATGTGCGTGGGAAGCCCGGCCAACACGGCGCGGTGCTTGATCATCCGCAGCGCGTCGATGCGGTGCATCCGCCGAGCAGTTAGAGTTCTCGCGCGGGAGATCGTCCGGAACAGCGGTGTTCCCTTCGGATCGCCGCCGGCGGCTTGCAGATATTCGTCGAGATAGGCTTCGGCTTTGTGGTGGGCCGGAACTTGGTGAAACTTGCCCCCTTTCTCGTGGAGTCGGAACCACATCCGTCGCCCTTGTGGATAATAGTCGGCGATATTCATGCCGATCGCGGCAGAGATGCGGGCGAAGCTGTAGACCAGGAGCCCGATCAGCGCCCGATCGCGGAGGCCGATGATCGTCGTGCAGTCGATGGCGTCCAGCAGTTGCCGGGCTTCGCTGGCCGTCAGCACAGGGGTCTTGCCCGTCTTCACGACATGCTTTGGGCCGCGCACGGAAGCCGCCGGATTGATCGCCAACACCTGGCCCACCACCAGCCAGTCGAACAAGCGGCGGATCGCCGCCAGGTGCTGCTTCACGGTCGGAGCGCTGCGCCGCTGTGTCAACTGCTCGATGTAGGCTGCGACCAGGAAGGGCGAGACGGCGGGCAGCGCGACACCACGCTGTTGGCACCACTCACAGAAGCGGCTCGCCGCGTGCGCGTACACACGGCGCGTCCCGGAGTTGCGGATGTCGGCGGTAAAGAACTCCATAAAGCGGCGCTCAGCCAGAGAACCCGCATCACGAATCAGCGCCGGGAGCGCGGGCATTCGCATCAA
>Ga0163151_10002698_pt1 | contig 26866 bp, 35 predicted proteins | sample OliLakLV19MP5IB2_FD_145596 | JGI IMG/M metagenome (GOLD analysis project Ga0163151, IMG submission 145596) | Freshwater microbial mat bacterial communities from Lake Vanda, McMurdo Dry Valleys, Antarctica - Oligotrophic Lake LV.19.MP5.IB-2 | ecosystem: Environmental > Aquatic > Freshwater >...
TGTGGAAGTACGCGACGTGGTGGGGCGGCGGCGACCGGTGGATGAACTACATGTTCCGCCTCGATCCGGTCGACTACGCCGACCCGAAAGACGAGCCGCAAATGGCGGTGCTGCAGAAGTGGATGGATTGGCAGGTTAATGAATTCCCGTAATCAGTCGATGGGAGTCTTTTGCCAGCGTTGTGCCGATAAGCGGTTAAAGGAAGCGAAAAAAGAGCGTTTGGAAAAATGACCGATTTCTTCCCAGCCAACGGCTACAAACCCAAGATTCCATTTTGGCATCAATACCAATTGCGAGCCTTTGAACGGTCTTGTGACTTGCCGCGTTTCTCACTCTTCCATTCTCCAAGAGTCGGAAAGAGTAAAATCGTGGTGGATTCTTGCTGTTATCAGTTTCAACGGCCTGATAGCCCGTTGCATATTCGTGGCGCGATAATCGTTGTTTTTCCTGCTGGGGCACATCACGTTTGGTCAAGAGACGCGTGGCCAGAGAACGCTACCGTCCCGTGGCGTGCGTTGGCTTGGGACAGCGCCAAGGTCAAAAACAAATCATTCCAGCACGCTTTCAGGGAGCTTTGCGATTACAAGGGTTTTTCTGTCCTGGCCATCAACATAGAAGCTCTTATATCGGAAACATGCCGCGAGCACATTGGTCGCTTTGCCCAGGCGCGCAAACTTATAATGGTGGTTGGCGATGAGATCAGCAGCATCTCAAATAGCGATACAAGACGCAGCCGGGTCATGATGAACATTGGCAAGCTTCCACATATTCGTATGTGGAGGATTTTGGACGGCACGCCTGTCGGCAAGCTAGGGCCGCTTGACTACTTCACGGAATACGGATTCATGTCCCCTGATATTTTGGGATACCCCAACGAGGTTGAATTTCAACATCACTATGCAATGATTGAGACCAAAGGCCGTGCCCTGTTTTGGTTGGAGGTTAACCGGCTAAGAAAGCAGGCCGAAAAAGAAGGTTATGCCGACCCGGCCGGCTGGGCACAACGGATTGCCAAACGAGGCAGCATTGTTACCGACCCCGATAGTAACAAACGTCGGCCTTTATCGCCGGGCAGGGATTTTTGGACGGCTATCAAGCAGGATGAAGAAGGAAATCCGATATTTAAGAACATGGACGAACTGAGGCGACGGATCGATCCCATTACCGACCGCTGCACTTTCCCCCAAGCGTTTCCAAACTGGAAACAGCCGGTATTTGCAAAACGCTATTTTGAGCTTACGAAGGAACAACGTCGGGTCTATGATGAAGTTGAAAAAGAGCATCGTACGATTCTCCATGACGATACCGAAGTAATAGCCTCGCACCATTTGGTTCGCGTATTACGTTTGCAGCAAATCGCAAGCAATTATTTTCCTGATACTAAGATATTGCGGCTTCACGAAGCATGTGAGGGGCTCGGCTGCGAGCATTGCGATGATAGCGGCGTCATTGAAGAGGAAGTGCCGCTCCGTTTCATTGATCCCAAGTGTAACCCGCGCATGGACGCCTTGCGTGAAGAATTAAAAGAAGGCAAACCCTCAATTCTGTGGGTTCGTTTTAAGCAAGATGGCGAGCAGGCCATGGCAGCGGCAACCGAGGCCGGCATGAACCCGGTTCGTTATTTTGGCACCATGACGAACCAGCAAAAACTCGATGCGTACGACGCATTCCAGGTAAAGAAAACGGCCGGGTGCATCGTCGCTAATTGGACTCGGGGTGCCAGGGCAATCAGATTGGACGCTGCCGACAAAATGATTGTCATAACAAACCAGTGGTCGTTTCGCACCAGAGTCCAGGGCGAGAATAGAACGGAACACGGAGCGAAGAAATACGCTACGTCCATTGTGGATATAATCGGTTTAGACACAGTTGATGACCAGCTCATACTCCCCGCTTTGAGGACCGGGCAAAATGTTTCGGATTTTGTGCTCCAAGACGCTGTCAGAAAGTGGATTTAGGAATGTCATGTTTTGCCACCCAGCTCCACCGGCTGAGTCCGCCCTACAAGGTCCACCCGGACCATAACAGGCATCGCGCGCCCAACGGTAAATTCATGCCGGCGGTGTTGCGCGATAACCTTGGCCGGCGACTGATAGAAGTTGATTTGCGCGAAGTAGAACGTCGGTTAAAAGCAAGAGAGAAAAAAGTTGAAGCCTGAGTATTCTATCGAGGACCACCTCGCCTGGGCGCGCCGCCGTGCGGCCATTTGCGAGGCCGATGAAACGATGAAGCATAGTGCCGAGCGCTATCTTAGCCTCGTCGAGTTGCTTCTCGAATTGAAAGTTAGGAGGTCATCGTGAGGGTCCTTATTTGCGGCGGCAGGGACTTTACCGATAACCCCTTCATTCGGTCAGCCTTGGAGAACCTGCTGTTCAACGGCCTTAACGTCCCAACCGAGCTCTTCATCATCGAAGGTGCCGGTCCCGGGACCAAGGGAAATCCATCGTGTGACGAATTGGTTTATCGATGGCGCATCGCAAACAAGATCAATGGTGCACGGTATCCAGTCGATCACGATTTGGACGGTCCTTGGCCTGCTGCCGGGCCACGGCGCAACCGCCGCATGTTCGAGCAGTCCAAGCCCGAGCGCGGCATCGCTTTTCCCGGTGGTAAGGGAACCGCCGGCATGACCGCCATCATGCGGAAGGCCGGGCTCAACGTTCTTGAATTGAATCCCTCGGTAAAACATAAAGTGATTTGAAAAAAGGAATGACCATGATCAAAGCAACGGTAATAGCCGATAGCGCTGAAGAATTGGAAAAATTGAGGCAAATCAAATGAGCATCGTCTACATCCTGCATGAGCCGGTTCGCTACGACAGGGTAAAGCGGATCATGGTCCCGATTGATTTGAACCCGGCTAAGGAATACGGCGATTTGGTCGTCGTCTTCCCGGGCCGCGACCGGCCGCCGCCAATTGATGAATGTGCCGACGATCTGCGGGCCGCCATGGCGAGATTCAAACCGGCCGACCGGCTGCTGATCGCCGGCGATATGGACCTGTTGATATTTGCGTCAATCCTTGCTGCCAAAGCTTGTGGCACACTGGTTCTTCTAAAGTGGCACTCCCGAGACCGGCATTACCAAGAAATAAAAGCACCAAAGGATTTATTTGCAGCAGGGACTTATTTCTAGTAACTTTATGACCCTTAATTAGCTAGGAGAGATGTGAGATGAAAACCTACGAGTTCGAAATGACCGTTACGGTCAGGAAACGCCTCCGCTTTAGCGGCCCCGCCGACGCTACGACCGCCAAAACCCGACTTGAAGAAGCCATCAATGGTGGAATGTCCGTTGGAACGTTCGCCAAGCGCGGGCGCGATGGGCATGCCATTGAAACCCTGGTCGATAAGTTCAAGCTCGAATTCATCAGCGAAGAAGGAGAAAACCAGTGAAGCGGTTTCATTCCCATTCGGATCAACCCAACGCTCTTCCCATCGATGATATCGAGGAAGCCCCAGCGCCTTCAGCCAAGCAACTTGCCGCCGTTATCGAGATTGCCCGCGAGCAGGTAAAACTGCAGCGGTTGGTCGATAAACTTCAAATCGATCTACAGGCGGCTAAACAGCGACTCACCGCAAACAAATCTGTGTTGCTGCCCAAGGCGATGGATACGGCCGGCGTAACCGCTACACCACTCGGCGGCGGCGCTCATGTCGAGATCGAAACCATAGTAACGGCTAGCGTCCCTTCACCCAACTCGGACCGGGTTGAAAATGCCGAGGAGCGCAATGCGGTTGGAATCAAATATTGTGACAAGCATTGTCCCGACCTTGTCAAGAACAAGGTTACAGCTTTCTTTCCGAAGGGATTGGAGAAATTGTTCGCCAAGTTCCTCCGCGACCTAAACAAGCGCAAGCAACAGGTCGAATATACGACCGAGCGCACCGTCCATGGTGCTACGCTTGCCAAGTGGGTGCGCGGCCAGGATAAGTTGGGTAAGTCGGTTGATGAGGCGGCGCTCGGCGTCCATCGCATCAAGATCGCTGAAGTCGTGTTGCCCAAGAAGAAGGGGAAGGACAAGATATGACCAGTAAAGAATTGGCTGGCCTGATGAAGCCAATTTTTTGCTTGAGTTGCTTGAGAAAAATTGAAGAGGTTAAACGAACGACGTCCGAGACAGGGCTTGTAAGTTGCGCGGGTGCGCGGAACTTTCGTACTGCCCACCATCAGCAGAACAATTGATGGCTTTTTGTGAACGAGGATAAAATGGCAAAAGGAACAGCACTAAAGGACGGCCCCCTGTTGGCCGGTACCGATCTCAAGGAAATTGATGGCGGTCAACCACCGGTCGTCTTGAAGCAGACGACCGAGATCGTAACCAAGCCGGGCACGGCCCACGTTACGGTTCACCGGCCGCTCGAAGTCGAAGTCTACGACATCGTCGAAGACGAAGATACCGGCGTCCATGGCGGCGATACCGGCGGCCAGGACAAGCGGCTGCCGATCCTGCGCGTCTTGCAGGCCAACAGCCCGCAGGCCAAGCGCGGCAACCCGGGCCATATCCCTGGTGCCAAGGAAGGCGACATCATCAACACGGCTACCAGTCAGGTCTACGATGGCGAACGTGGTCTTTACTTTATCGCCGCCAACAAGCACCTCAAATTCCCCGAGTACATCAAGCGCGAGGAAGATGGCGGCGGCGGCGGGTTCCTCGGCATCTACGAGCCGGAAAATCCCATCGTCAAAGCCGGCCAGAAGGCACGCATGGAATTGTTCAACAATCTGTTTGGCCCGCTCCCCAACGGCCAAACCGAAACTGGCAAGGATCGCCAGCTCGTCGAAACCTACTACGTCGACGGCGTCTACATCATCCCGAACGAGGACGGTACTTTCCCGGCCGAGTTCGGCACCATGTTCAACGCGAGCATGGCCTACAGTTCGAGCTTCATCAAAAGTTATAACCAGTGGAAGAATCAGCTCGAGAACATGACCTACATCATCAAGCGTCGCGATGGCAGCACCGGGCCAGCGCTTGCAACCTTGTGGACCCATGTGTGGCACATCAAGACGGTTGTCCGGCCAAAGGGCCAGATCTCCTGGATGGTTCCGCGCATTACCTTGGCCGAGAAGGACGAACAGGGTGCCGAGCGCGAGTACCGTTTCAGCAAGCTGGATCGCAACGACTACCTCTACATCCAGGCCGAGCGGCTTCGCGAGGAAATCCTCGAGGGTCATGTCGAGCTCAACTTCGACAAGGACCAATCTGACCTCGATAACGCGGGCGGCGGTGGTCTCAACACCGGCGGCAGCGGCAAGGGCAACGACGATATTCCGTTTGGACAGAACGAGTAGGGTTGCCCGAACCTACCGGCACTGCCGTAGGTAGTATGAGGGCAAGGGACCGGGGAAGGCAGCAGCGTCAGCCCCAGTCCCACCCTTCATTTTTAGAGCAAAGGACAAAGCAAGATGGCGACTTACGGACCGCAAACGGATTTTGGCGCGATGATCCATTCGATGAAGTACCGCGCTCCCGAAGAAAGCTTCGACGACTATTGCGTCCGCTATGCGCGCACAACGGCCGATGATAGCGATCACTTTCGCCGGCTGATCCGCCTGTTGCGCGATCAAACGGTTCTTCCTGCTGGCAGGCAGCAACGGTCGGTTGGCCGGCCCCACCAGACAACGGCTTTCAATTGCTTCGTCGGAGATACCATTCCGGACGATACGCACGGCATCTTCGAAAGCGTTACCGATGGCGCAATGACGTTGCGGTCGGGCGGCGGCATGGGGTGGGACTTCAGCACCATCCGGCCGGAGAACGAACTGATTCGTGGTCTTGGGATTGGAGCTTTGGCCTCAGGCCCAATAAGTTTCATGCACGTTTACAACAGCATGTGCGGGACCATCATGTCTGCTGGATCAAGGCGCGGTGCCATGATGGGTGTGCTGCGCTGCGATCATCCCGACATCATGAAATTCATTCGGGCCAAGCAAATGCCTGGTATGTTGACCAACTTCAACATCAGCGTCGCGGCGACCGATGAGTTCATGGAAGCGATTCTAAAAGACGGACTCTACAAGCTACGCTTCGCCGGCAATACCTACGGCGACGTTCGTGCGCTCGATGTTTGGGGTCCGATGATGGAAGGCAATTGGGACAACGGCGAGCCTGGTGTCCTGTTCATTGACCGCATCAATCGGCTCAACCCACTCAACTATTGCGAAACGATTGCGGCGACAAATCCTTGCGCCGAGCAGCCGTTGCCGCCCAATGGCGCGTGCCTGTTGGGCAGCGTCAACGTGATGAAGTTGCTGATTCCGGTCCATGAAAGCAACTCGGTGGCCTTGGCTGCCGCCGGCGGCATCCAAACGGTTCGCCATGAGATCGATTTTGATCTGTTGCGTGAAGCCATCGACGTCATGGTCCGAGCTTTCGATAACGTCATCGACCGGACCATCTACCCGTTGCCGGCGCAACAGTACGAAGCCAAGATAAAGAGACGGATGGGCGTCGGCGTTACCGGCATGGCGAATGCAATCGAGACCATGGGCCTCAGCTACGGCTCTGAAAGCTATATCAACATGCAGGCTGAAATTCTGAAACAAGTTCTTGTCCAGGCATATCGGACGTCCTGCAAACTTGCCCAGAAGAAAAAGCCGTTCGACCTGTGGGATGCTGACAAGTATTGCGCCGGTGAGTTCTTCCGCAACCGGCTCCCAGAAGATCTTCAGGACGAAATTCGAAAGCACGGCCTGCGTAACGGCCTGTTGACCTCTATCGCGCCAACCGGGACCATCAGCCTTACCGCCGACAACATTAGCTCCGGCATCGAGCCGGTGTTCGAGCATCGCAGCGTCCGCGATATCATTACGCCGGAAGGGGCGCGGGCCTTCGAAGTCATCGACGCCGCGTTCAACCAATACGGCACTCGTGGCAAAACCGCCGAAGAAGTAACGCCCATCGAGCATGTCAATGTGCTTTGCAACGCGCAACATTGGACCGACTCAAGCGTCAGCAAAACCATCAACATTCGCGGTCAGGTAAGCGGCGAGGGTCCTGGAACAACGTACTCTGCGTTCAAGGACGTCTATTTGGCTGCGTACGAAGGCGGAGCCAAGGGCTGCACGACATTTAACTCCAATGGAAAGCGTGCCGGCATCTTGCGGCCGGCCGATATGGTCGATGAGATCGGCGCGGGCGATGCTTGCGTCATCGATGCGGCTACGGGCATTCGGACTTGTGACGTTTAGAAAACCCTCCCTCGCCAAGGGAGGTACGGCAGTCAAGGTACGACGTAATCTGTTTGACAGGTAGACGGGGTGGTTAAATAGCCTCGCTCTGAAACCCTACCTTTAGGATTGCGAAACGGCCTTGACCTGCCGGGCCTTTGTGGAGAAAACTATGAAAATATCTGAAGCAAGACGACTGCAATTGTTGAGCTATACCTCTGGCATCATGGCAAGCCGGCCGCCGAATTTGATCATCAACGGTTCAACCAGACGCTGGATGGTTTGGCCCAAGAACATCTGGCGCAATATATACATACATCAATGGATCGCCGATGATGTCGATCAGGTGTTGCACGATCACGAGCCAGACAACATAACACTTTTATTGTCCGGCAAGTGCGACGAACATTTCCACATTAAACCCAAGCGGATCGAATTGCACAACGGTCAACGCCGCTTTGCAACAACCTCAGTACGGCGGACAGAAGGCGACGTAGTGTTCAGGTTGGCTGGCACGCCGCACAAGATAACATTGCCAGATGGACCCATGGTAACGATGTTTCTACAGGGACCACGGCGTCGTCATTGGGGTTTCCATTGCCCCGATGGTTGGAAAAAGTGGGAAGGCTACATAGACATCGACCGGAGTGGGAAGGGTTGCGGATGAAATTCTGCCGGGATTGCACACTCTTAAAAACGAGCGAAATCCACGAGCCATACTGTACCCGGCCAAACCGTCAAATAATCGATTTGGTTAGCGGCGACCCGATTGCTTTTGGAGACAGGGTTTGGGCCGATAAGGAACGCAACAGTCAATTGCCCGGTGCTTGCGGGCCAGCGGCCGTCTTTTTTACCCCGAAAGGAGTGCGTCATGAGTAGGTCGGGATATTATGAAAGTGACAACTGCGACCAGTGGTCGCTCATCATGTGGCGCGGTGCGGTCGCAAGAGCGATACGAGGCAGGCGCGGGCAATCGTTCCTCCACGAGTTGCGCGATGCGATAGAAGAGATGACCAACAAACGATTGATTGCCGACGAGCTGGTTCAGGCGGTGGAAATATGTGGCGTCGATGGCGATCCCCTTGTTGCAAGAGTCGAGGCGTGCGCCCTGGGCATCGTTGCACTGCGACGCGGGATGGATACTTCCAAAATCAACTTTGAGGATTACGACAACATCCATGCTCCGTTCGGAATCGCTAATGCCCTTGCTCGTGAGATCATTTGGGAAAATGATGAGAGCTTGCCGCACCCCAAGACCCCGGAGGAGCGTTGGCGCAAAGTGCGTTGGTGGGTTGAGGCGAATATCAAGCGCAACTAGCCAAAAAAAGGGGACTTATACGCATAACTAGCCAACATTCTGATTGACCTCTTCCCTAAATTCGTGCATAATACTAGCCAAGAAACAATAGGTGAGGATTATGTCAAAACAACCAAAAGCCATGAGTCTTAAGGAATTTCAGGCTTGGTTGCCCGACGAATCAGCCGCAGTTGCTCATTTTGAGAATGTGCGCTGGGGTGGAAAGCCTGTCTGCCCTCACTGCCAATCCGCCGATATTCAGCGCGTCACAAGTGGCAAACCAATGCCATTCCGTTGCCGTGAGTGCAGGGAACACTTCAGCGTGAAAACTGGCACCGTGATGCAGAGCAGCAAGATTGAAGTGCGTACATGGTTGATCGCAATGTATTTTATGAGCGTTGCGAAAAAGGGTGTTTCTTCCTGCCAGATGGCACGGCAGCTTGGCATAAGACAGGCAACAGCATGGTTTTTAGGCCAACGCATACGTGAGGCTTGGAATCAGGGGCGCTTCCTGCTTGATGGTGAAGTCGAGATGGACGAAACCTATATCGGAGGCAAAGAGAAGAACAAGCATGGCAACAAGAAATTGAGAGCGGGGCGCGGTGCAGTCGGAAAAGTGCCTGTTGTTGGTCTGAAACAACGTGAGGGTCGGCTGTATGCCGTAGTGTCCGGCACGCCCAGCAAGAAAGTTCTTCATGAGATTATTGATGAACGGGTCTGTCCTTCCTCTACGCTCTATACAGACGATCATCGCGGTTATGTAGGTGCCAACGTCAAGTCCCATGTCGCTGTAAAGCACAGTGTTGGCGAATATGTGAAGGGAAAGGCCAGCACGAACGGCGTTGAATCATTTTGGGCATTGCTTAAGCGCGGATATTACGGCACCTACCACAAGATGTCAGCGCAACACCTTTCCCGTTATGTCGATGAATTTGCCACGAGGCATAACGCTTGCGGCCAAACCACGATAGAGCAAGTTGAATCAACCCTATCCGCTTTAGTCGGTAAGACACTCCCCTATAAGGAACTTACAAAATGACCAAGCGAATGTTGCAACCGCTTCCGGCTGACTTCAATCAAATCCTTGCTCAAGTCGCAAAGCAGAAAATACCGCATGAGTTTTCCGTCGTTTCTCTGTTCTCAGGGTGTGGCGGAATGGATATGGGATTCCTTGGGGGTTTTGAATTTCTTGGCAGAAAATATGATCGGCTCCCATATCGCATCGTCTGGGCCAACGACATCAAGGAAGCCGCCTGTAAAACCTATGAGGAAAATCTAAAGCACAAAATTCATTGCGGTGACATTTGGGAGGAACTCGACACGCTGCCGAAGGTTGCTGATATTGTAGTTGGCGGGTTCCCCTGCCAAGATGTATCAATAAACGGCAAGATGCAGGTCGAAGATGGCGCACGTACCACGCTGTATAAGGCGATGATTGAGGCGGTAAAAAGAACAAATCCATCTGTGTTCGTGGCAGAAAATGTCAAAGGCTTGCTCATGAATCATAGCCGTGATTTTTATGACAAGATAATTTCTGACTTTAAGGGTTTGGGGTATGATGTTTCGGCCAAACTCTACCTTGCTGCGGACTATGGTGTCCCACAAATGCGCGAGCGGGTATTCATCGTTGGAACTAGGGGCCGCGCCAAAAAATTCGTTCCGCCAGAAGCTACCCTGAAACCAGAGAGCCGGATCACCGCACGGCAAGCGCTTGATGATTTGCGGGCTGTGCCGGAAACCATTGAAATCAGTCATATATGGAGCCGTGCAAAGAAAAGCTCGGAACAAGGTGGGCGGCAATTAAAACCTGACAGGCCAGCGGATACGATGCGGGCTGAGTGCCACGGGAATATTCAGTTTCATTATGAACTTGAGAGGCGCATTTCGATGCGTGAGGCGGCTCGTATTCAGTCTTTCCCCGATAATTTCCACTTCAAGGTAGGCTTGCGGGAAACCGAACGCCTGATTGGTAATGCCGTCCCTCCCGTGCTAGCTTGGCATATTGCCAAGTCAGTGCGGGATTGCCTTGTATGACATCGGAAGAATTTGAAGGTCTTCTAGACAAGGTTGTTGAGCAACTGACCAATGAGGTGCAAGAGAGCACCAAATATCACGGCCCAAACGAGTTTGAACTGCACGTGAAGGAGGTTTTGACCGTTATTGCTCATGGTCAAAATATCAAAATCAATCCGACCTTTCACGTTCATGCTTTTCCCGATATTCGCGCCAATGGTTTTGGTGTTGAGGTGAAAACCACGAATAAGGACTCGTGGCAAAGCGTTGGAAACAGCGTTTTTGAGGGGATGCGCGATGTCTCTGTGAAGAAGATTTATGTTGTTTTTGGAAAAATGGGCGGCTTGCCGTCGGTCCGGTGGGGTAGATACGAGGAGATCATTACTCACGTCCGCATATCACATGCCCCGCGCTTCGTTCTGGAAATGGACAGGGAGTCGCCACTCTTTAAGAAGATGGAAATTTCCTATGACAGCTTTGCCGAATTGTCGCCCACCGATAAAATGCAACACATCCGTCAATACTCACGCGGGCGCTTGAAGCCAGGGGAAAGGCTTTGGTGGCTTGAAGATGAAAACAGCGAAGGCGTTCCACTCGAAGTTAGACTTTACATGAGATTGCCAATACCAGAGAAAACCAAGCTGCGAGCCGAAGGCGCATTGTTGTTTCCCCAGATCGTCGGTGGCAGTAGGGTGAAGGATAAATATAACGACGTAGCATTTTTCTTTCTGAAGTATCACAACGTCTTTTGCCCCCAAACTCGTGATTTGTATTCAGCCGGAAGCGTTGCGGGGCCAGAGCGCGGTGGAAACTACTTGCAGCGGTCCCTGAAAAACATTGAGTCTGAAATGCTGCAAGCTGCCAGCGAGCTTCCAGATGATTTGTTTATTGAATATTGGGGCATTTCAGTTGCGCCGGAGAACAGAATCAAAGAGTGGCTCAAACGGGCAGACGCGTTCGCCAAGAGTTGGAAACCCTCAGAAAGTCTTTTTCTTGGCTAGTTATGCGTATAAGTCCCAAAAAAAGGGACTGAATCATTGAATTTGACCCTTTACATTATCGCCGGAACAGGCTTACTATTTGGCCGCTACCCACAACCAAGGGGAAGAGATGATGGATTACAGCCAACACCACCAGGACGTAATAGCTGGGGCGACCATGTTCGTCGCCTGCGAGTTCTCCGGCCGCGCTACCTACCGGCGGGCCGAGCGCAAGACGCAACAGGCTGCTGAGCGCGCCGCACGGGGCATGATCGCCGCCCGCCCGACCAACGACATCGCCAACAAGGGCCGCCCGGTCCTCGTCTACGCGGTACGCGGCCCAAACCAGGTCGTCGCGGCTACGGTGTTTCCATGAGGTACGCCGGCCAGGCCAGCCTTTGGGATACGTTGAACCGGGCCATGGCCCGGCCGCTTGTCCCCAAAACTCCGCCCGAGACCGGCCGTTACCGGGTAATGATCCCAACCGACTCTAGCGACTGTCTTGAAGTCATCGATACCCAGGCCGAACGGCCAACTCGGGCCGTGCTGTGCGTTACCACCAGCCCTGATCATGCGCGGCGGATCGTATCCGCGCTCAACCAAGAAAACAACTGAAGGAATAATCATCATGCTTATCTATGCCATCGATTACAGCGCGGGCGCGCTGATTATCATGGGCTCTCCAACCGAGGAAAGCCTCGCCAAGCAAGGACCGGCCGAAGGATTCGAGCGGGTTATCGTTCACAACGCAGACGAGCTTGGGACCTTGGAACCCGCGCTTCTCTTGCGAATCGCCTCCTTCAAGACCGGTAAGGCGCTCGAGGAGCTGCCGGCGACCTCGGAGATTTGGGCAATGATAGCCCCTCCGTCCAAGAGAAAGAGCAAGAAAAATATCGCGAAAAATCCCGCGAAGGACTTGACTCCCTCCGGGGATTCGCCTAAGTCCGAGTCACCGGAAGGCGAGGTGCCTCCGGCAGGCAAACAGGAGGCCACAGTGACCAAGACCAAGAGCAAGAGCAAGACGAAGAGCAAGAGCAAGACGAAGAGCAAGAGCGAGAACGGCGCGACGGCTACCGGCGCACCGCGCGAGGGGACCAAGGCGGCCAAGTTGCTGAACCTGATCCTCCGAAAGGGTGGCGCTACCCTGGCCGAAATGAAGGCGGCCACCGGCTGGAAAGAAATGCGCGGCACCGCGCTGACCCTCGCCGCCCGGGTCGGCAAAAAGCTGTCGAGCGTCAAGGAGGAGGGCAAGGCGACCCGGTGGGTCGCCCAGTAGTAACCGGCTAAAACTTCATCAACCAAGTAACGTACCCGGCTCGTTGAGCCGGGTACTTCTACATTCGGCTGATACTCCATGATTCTGACTCAAAACCAAGCGCACGCCCTTTTGGGGTAAAGGAATTCTAATGGCAAGTGTAGAAAAACCACAACTACGTGAACACGATGGAATCATCGTTGTTCGCGACGATCTTTATCCCGGCGGGACCAAGGCCCGTTTCCTGCGGCCGTTTATGGCGGTAACTGTTGCCAAGGAATACGTCTATGCGAGTCCCTGCGAGGGCGGCGCGCAAACCTCACTTTGTAGGGTAGCGCGTGAGATGGGCGTTAGGGCAACCATCTTTGTCGCCAAGCGCAGCGACGTTCATCCAAGAATAAAACTCGACAAGAAACTGGGCGGTAAGGTCGTTCAAATTCCCTACGGTTACCTCAACGTCGTCCAGGCTGCTGCTACCAAGTACGCCGGCAAAAACGGACGCTACCTGATGCCGTTTGGTTTTGACCTGCCCGATGCGGTGCGGGCCATTGCCGACGCTGCTTTGGCGACCGGCGTTACGCCGGATGAGGTCTGGTGTGCGTCTGGTTCCGGAACATTGGCACGTGGCCTTGGCCTTGCTTGGCCTGCGGCGCGGCTAAACGTCGTACAAGTCGGCAAGACGCTGACCAAGAAAGAAGTCGGCAAGGCCAAAATTCATATCTATCCGAAGCCGTTTGGCTGGGCGTTGAAGTCTGATGTTCCGTTCCCGAGCGATCCTCATTACGATGCCAAGGCCTGGGAAATGATGCGGGCCAAAAAGCGCAAGGGGACTGTCCTCATGTGGAATGTTATGGGCGCGGCCGATTTGAAAGCAGCGTGATGACAAAGAAAACCGTTGCCGAGGGAATTGCCAAGAAAGGTGATCTCCTTTTCTCCAAGGCTAGCCAAAACCGTTTGAACGAAATCATGGGTGGCAGCGAAGATGCGGGCTTCGCTTCCGGGACGTCAATCTTTGATCCTACACTAACAGAGTTAAATTACCGATGGTTCTGTCCGCCCGGCGGCACCATCATCGACCCGTTTGCAGGAGGCAGCGTGCGCGGCATCGTTGCCTCGCGCATGGGTTATCGGTATTACGGCGTCGACTTGTCCGACCGACAACTTGCAGCGAATCGAGTACAGGCCGAGACGATCTGTAAAGATTCACCATACATGCCGACGTGGGTTTGCGGGTCGAGCGTCGATATCGAAACGCTGCTGCCCGACGTCCAGGCCGACATGATTTTCTCATGTCCTCCGTATTACAACCTAGAGGTGTATAGCGATGATCCTCGCGACCTGTCTAATATGGGTTACGAGCAATTTCTCGATATGTATTTCGCCATCATCGCGGCTTGCGGACGGATGCTTAAATCAGAGCGCCATGCTATTTTTGTTGTAGGTGATGTTCGAGACAAAAATGGTTTTTTCGTCGCGTTTCCTGAAGACACAACTGCTGCTTTTCTTGCAGCAGGATTAAAGAAATACAATTCGGCTATCTTGGTAACAGCGGTCGGCAGTTTGCCGGTTCGTGCTGGCAGGCAATTTAGATCCGGACGCAAACTCGGCACGACACATCAACACGTTCTTGGTTACTACAAAGGAAATGATCCCCGAGTTGTTGCCGCTTTGATCAAGGATTGATCATGCGAGAGATTTGGACTTGTGCAAGAAATATTGCTTTTATCTGCCGCCGTAAAACGTGGAAACACGTAAAATAACTATTTGACTTTTTCGCCATTGCATTTTAAGGTAACGGTTCAAATTGGAGATGAAGTCATGCACGAAATAATTGCCTTCCTAAAAAATGCTGTCAGTAGAGGCAACATGTCCGGCGTCCTTGGATGTTATTGTATTCGCGACGGCTCGATCTATTCCCGCAATATGTTCATCCAAGCCGGCATCGCCATGGAGTCGGGAGTCGATTTTAACGTCCCGGCTGACGCGTTTGATGCTGTCTTGGGACGTATGAAGGAAATTCAATCGCTGACTGTCGATGATGGCGTCGTAACGATCAAAGCCGGCCGCCTGCGATCAGCCATACGGCTCAACATGGATGACCCGCCCGGCCTGCCCGACATGCCAACCAAGTGGCAACGGACACCGCCCAGCCTTGCCGCAGCCTTGTCGGCGGCCAAGGACCACTTGGGCGAGCAGGGGTGGCAAACCTGCGTGCGCCTGATGGATGGACGCGTTACCGCTTTTCGATCTCAAAGCGGCATCGACATTGCGGTCCCGGGTCTTGTAATTGAACCATCTCTGCTCGTCCTCGATGTGGTTGAGTTTTTGATTGCTCATGGCGGCTCCGACGAATACGCAAGGCAAGAAAACGCAATCTGTTTTCGTTGGGACGATGGGCGATGGATGCGGGCGCAGTTCTACGACGCTGAGATGCCGGAAGAGATTGTCTCCAACATCTTTGACAACGCAGGTACCGAGATCCCGGTTGCGATCACCGCCGCGTTCCGCGAGGCTTATGCCGATGTTGCGGCCATGACCGATTCAATCGTTCAAATGACTCCCGACGGTTTCCAGGGGAGGACCGGGGACGTCGCCAACAGCGCAGTCGAGTTTAAAATCAAAGGGCTGCCTAAAGGTCACATTTCGTATTGGGACAAGAATTTCCTTGGCCCGGTCATAGCCCAATCAACGGCGTGGAATCCGACAACGTGGCCTGCGCCGAGTTACTTCGAGGGTCCTGGGGTACGTGGCGTCATCGTGGGTAGAACGAGATGGTAGCCGATAAAACCACGACACTGTTACAATGGGAACGTTTCTGCAAGTTGACCGACGACATGGGTCCGCAGGATCGTCTGCAATTCTTGATGACCATGTTGGGAGAGGAAAAACTCACGACGGTAAATAACAGGATCGAATCCATGTTTGGGTCTGAAATGTCAGAAGGGAAAGTTAATGGCGGATGACATCAAAAAACAAACCGGAAGTCTTAAAGGTGGCCTTACCTTTGGCATGACCGTCGGCGCGTACGATGGTCGCGAAGAACGTGCCCGGGGAAGGACCGACAAAGATCTTTACGGCGTCGGCATGTTTGGCGATAACTTGGCCGAACTGAAGTCTGGCAAGCTGGCCGAAGATTTCATGATTCCTCCGTTGTCGGTTATGTCGGCCCGTGACGGCTGGTGGCAGGATCGGAAACGCGCCTGGCTGGCATTGGGCATCAAGTCCGAGCTTGGCCGTGGCGAAAATGCTCTCGGTTTATCCGAACAACAACCCCAGCAAATGAGTGCTGGAAGTGCTTATGTTGATGAGCACGGTAAAAGACAGACAGGATACGACAGGAGTAAAAAAGAAGATCTAACCTGGGGAACCGGCAACGACCTAGATGGATATCGCCGTGGTAAAGGCATGTCCAAAACGGTTAGCAACATACCGACCGATGCAGCCGGCACACTGCTGATAGACCAATACCGTGGCAAGCGAGCACTCAACAGTTCCCTAGCCCATGCCGCACCCGGTGGATCGGCCATGCCAGCGATGAATTACAAGAATCGTGAGCGCGGGACCGGTGCCGGCAGAGCGATTGCTGGAACCGCTGCTGGCCAGCCAACAGAAACGACCCCGGAAATAATCCGCCGGCCGCCGGCAATACGACCAACGGCTCCGGAACCTGTTGTGGGAGAGGAAATAGTGCACCGCGCCGCGCCGCCGGTTCCAAGTCAGCCTGTTGTCGCAGCCCCTCGTCCCCGCATGGGCATCCCAACTATCATCGTTGGCACCGCAAAAAAAAACGATGAACCGAAGCCGGTAAAAATTACAACACAAGAGTCATCGTTGATCATCAAGGCACGCGAGCATGGTGATGGAATCATTTCCTTCGATGAAGCAACCTGGGACGATCAGCCGGCAGGCAGCGCGGCGGTAGGCGTTGATGTCGAAGATTACGAGAATTTCTTCCTTGTTTGTTTCCGACGGTTTGACAAGACCGAAAAGAAAATCGCTTTTGAGTTCAGTGACCGGACTCCGCTCGACAAGGACCGCTTGTTGCAAATTATGACAACCGAGTGCCTGATCACCTTCAACGGCATGTCCTACGACATACCGATGATTTTCTTGGCACTGAAGGGCGCGACCTTGCGCGAGCTAAAAGCGGCGAGCGATCACATCATAAGAGACAAGGTGAAATATTGGGAGATTGAGGAGCACCTTGGCATCAAGATTCCCAGCATAAATCATGTCGATCTAAAGGAACCAAATCCAAGCGTCAGACAAAGCCTTAAAACGCTAAACGGTCGACTTCACGGCAAGCGATTGATGGACCTACCGTACCCGCCCGAAACGCGGTTAACCCATGAGCAAATGAATGTTGTGACTCTTTATTGCATGGAGTCAGATCTTGAAGGTACGCGCAACCTTTTCTATTCCCTGCGCGAGCCTTTACAGCTACGGCAAATCCTGGGCAGGCGTTACGATATGGACCTGCGATCCAAATCGGATGCCCAGGTTGGCGAGGCCATCGTGCGAAAGCGGATCGAAACCTTGATTGGCAGAAAAGTGAGACGTTCAGCCGACCCATATAGCGGCTTTTTCAAATATGAAATCCCACCGTTCATCAGCTTTGAAACCACCTATTTGAAATCGATTTTGACAACGCTCCGTAACGCGGAGTTCTCCGTAAACGGCGGCGGTCATGTTAATACCCCTGACAGCTTGACGGATCTCAAGCTTCAGATCGGCGGGACGACCTACAAGATGGGCATCGGCGGCTTGCATAGTACCGAGGGGACGCGGGCGCTAATATCAAACGATGAATTTATCGCAGTTGACGTCGATGTCGCTGGCCACTACCCGGCCATCATTGTTCGCTTGAGCGAGTTGGGGCTCTACCCCAAGCAGGCCGGGCCGGAGTTTACCGAAGTTTATAGGAGCATGCTGAACGAGCGTAATAGAGCCAAGCGTGGTGCCGCTGCCGCCAAAAAGGCCGGCGATAAGGCGGTCGAAGCTCCGCTTAAAGCGGAATCCGATGGTGGCAAGATTGCCAACAACGGTGTTTTCGGCAAACTATTGTCGGTCTACAGTTTCCTTTACCACCCGCCACTTGGTTTGGCCTGTACGTTGACCGGTCAACTATCGGTTTTGATGATTATAGAGCGCGCCGAGGCGGCAGGCATAAGCGCGGTCTCGGGCAATACCGACGGCGTCCTGTTTTGGTGTCCGCGTGCCAAATTGGAATTGCTGACCGTCATGCTGAAGAAGTGGGAAGAGGAAACCGGATTCGAAGTTGAAACAAATTACTACAAGGCCGTCTATAACCGTGATGTCAATACCTATATCGCTATAAAAGAGGATGGGACCGCCAAACGGAAGGGTGTTGTAGGCAACCCATGGTCTGAGGGAGACTTGCGTGGCCAACTGTCAAAAAACCCGCAAATGACCGCTTGCTCCGATGCTGTTTTGGAATTGGCGAAGCATGGCACACCGCTCGAACAATCGATCAGATCAAACGCCGACGTTCGCAATTTCCTGACTATCATCAAGGTAGAAGGCGGTTCTACTTGGCGCGATACCTACCTGGGCAAGGTTGTCCGCTACTATTGGTCGACGCAAGGGGAACCAATTCTGTATCTGACTTCCAAGAAAAAAGTATCCAAGACCGACGGTGCACGTCCTTTGATGGAGCTCCCCGATTCGTTGCCCGATGACATCGATTACGCGCGTTATGTCAAGGAAGCGACCGAGCTATCATACGATCTTGGCGTGCTTGAACGGCAAACGGTTTTCAGCAGGAGCAAATCATGAATTTGAAGGAAATGGCACTCAAGTTGGAAGCAGATGCCGATTACCGGGTCTTGCGCCGGCTACCCATGGCAGCACATTTTCCGTCCGATGCTTATACCAACTTGTTCAACGGCATCTATATTGACGTAGAGACAACCGGACTCAACGTCGAACGAGACGAGATCATCGAATTTGCGGCTATCCCGTTCAAGTTTGAAAATGGTGGCTTGATCATGGGACCGGAAGCGCCGCTGCATTTTTACAATGAGCCAAGGAAGTCAATTAGCGCCGAAATTACGGCATTAACTGGGGTCAATTCCAATATGGTCGCCGGCATGAAGCTCGATGTTGATTTGCTCGAGCAGGTTTTAGCCGAAACCCACCTCGTTGTAGCGCACAACTCCGCTTTCGACAGGCAAATGGTCGAGCGCTACCTGCCAACGGCGGCGAAGAAGTGTTGGGGATGTAGTTTCGAAGAAGTACCCTGGCCAAAAAGAGGAAAACGACTTGAGTATATTGTTTCGGACATGGGTTATTTCTACGATGCCCACAACGCTATCAATGATTGCCGTGCTGGGTTATTCGCGTTGTCTCAGATTGTTGGTGGCAAACCTGCCTTTTCCTATGTCCTCGACGCCGCCCGCGCGACGACGTACCGTGTGTGGGCACTGGAGGCACCTTTCGCTGTAAAGGATCTTTTGAAAGCACGAGGTTACTATTGGAATCCTGGAGAGGACAGGCGTGCCAAGGCATGGCACCGGATCGTCCCCGAAGGTGCCCAGCAGGAGGAAACTGCCTGGTTGCAACAGTTTGTCTATGGCAAAAAGCAATGTACTGCCCGGTTCGATAAAGTCACAGCGTTCGATAGATATAGTAAGAGAGTATAATGAAATTGACTTTTAGAGTTTAGATGGAAATAAAATGGCAAAACAAATCACCCTGGTTGAGTTGGACCTGTTGAAGAAGGCAATGGGTCTCACTTTTTCGATCCATGATGGTGAAGCTTTGTCAGCACTACGCAAGGCCAACGTCATTTTAAGAAAACACGAGCTTACATGGGCTGAGGTTTTGGGTCGGACGGTTACTCATGGCATTACCCCGGTTGATGAAGAAGTAGAGGGCGCGAGCGGCGGCGAGCTCAGCATTCATGAACAAACCAAACGTGCCTTCAACGAGTTGCGCGGAACCGTTAGTGGATCATTTGCCATTTTTATCGAAAGCATCGAGCAGCAATTTATCAGAACCGGCTACCTATCTCCCGAACAACGCCGGCCTCTTTTTAAGGCCGTCCGAAACAACCGCGAACGGAGACGACGCGATGAGTGAGGAGGGCAAATTTCGCGATAAGGAAATTCTCCCCATGCTGCGCAGCTTCGGCTACGCGATACGCATCGAAAATTCGATAGGTAGCGACCTGGGCGATCTCATTTACTGCATTCGAAGGGAAAAACTTGGTCCAGGTTTTGGCGGATGGATAGAAATCAAACATGCCTACCGCTGGCCGGTACGAGAAAAAACCGTACTTCGATTCAAACACTTTACCGTTGGGCAGGCTAATTGGCTGAGCGATTGGTACACGCCGGGCAGCAAGACATCGTTGCTCGCCAAAGTCGGCTGCGACTATTTCCTGTTACCCGGCACTAGCGCGCTGCGACTGCATAATGGTATGACGCGGTCTCAAATAATGGACGGGGCGGCGGTGACCGGGATTAACAATGTTTTTCCCGCAGGAAGGATCGTACGGTGGTTGACCGAGAGATAAAAAATCTCCGTAGCGGCAGGACCAAGGGCGAGCAGCTATGGTTATGGCGTATGAGTCGCGACCTAAGTCAGGCTCAAGCAGCAGCGCGCCTTGGGCTGACTCCGAAACAAATTTGGAAAATGGAAGCTGACGTCAAGGAATACGACGTTGCCAACAAGCTACGTGTTCCCCGCACGCGCGGGGATGAACCGCCTACGCTTGCCCTACTTTGCCGGCTCGCTAGGCGACGCCACGGCGAGGGGCTGTATGGGACCGCCCGGCTGTTGGGTATTAGCCACATGACCCTGCTACAGCGGGAATCGCGCGCCGATCCGGGGCTGGTTGCTACCTGGGAGGGGCTTGGGTACCGGTTTTAGGGCGAGATTAAGGGCTTTACTTTTTCGCCGCCATAGGCTATCGTCCCCTTGTTCCGATTAACAAGAGGAATCAGAGATGGCAAAAGCAAAGCTAAAAACCGCTCCAGAAAAGATCGCCCGCGACGCGGCTATCGATAAGGAGCACGCGGCCAATAAGCGCCGCAAGGTAGCAACCACCAACCTGGTTAACCCGGTCGATCCCAACTTGAACGGAGCCAACGGCGAACCGGCCAAGGTGATGGTGGACGACAACCCCATGCCGGCCTTTTTGAAGGCCAAAGGTCCACGCAAGACCGATGCCGAATTAAAATTGATCATCGGCGGCAGGGCGCGCGACTGGGTAATGGCAGACAAGGACCGGATCAAGCATGTACCCATCGTTCCGATTTTCGTAGACAACAGGGCGGCACCGGTCGAGGTTGTTTACAACGCGCCCAAGGGCAAGGCCGGCACGATCCTCCTGAGGCGGTTTGCCGACATGGCCGAGTTTGAGAAGGATCACGATTTCAAAACCTACCCGGTCAGGCAAACGGTCTGCAACCAAAACCTGACGGTCATCCAGGTCAACCCGAAGCCTTGGGCGGCGCGCGTTGAGTCAACCCACAACGATGGTTCGCCTCCGACGGCAGCCCAAGAACGTAAGGCGCGCGACTTCAGCCAACCCGATTCAGCCGGCAAGCCGGTAACGGCCGGGTCAAGCCTCGGAATCATTCTTGAATTCATGTTGGCCGGTGACAAAACCATGGAACAGATTGTAAAGGACTCCGGGGTCGAAGGGGGGGTCGTTTCGGCGGAAGACAAGGTATTCCACCGGATCAGGTTTGTGCTGTTTAGGCAGCACGGGGTCGGCCACAAGGTTGGGGCCGATGGCAAGGTTAGCGCGATGTTGCCTTCCGGATTCGATAAGAAGTCAATCTTCAAGGTGGGTAAGAGATGATCATCATTTTAGGCGGCACAACGGACGCTTGGGGTTTTATCCCAAGCTTCCTCGACATCAATGATCCTCGGCCGGCAGCCGAACAGTTCAATGCCAACTATATATCCGGCTGGACTCCGTTCGATGGATTCAAGTTCAATGCTGAGCTCCGGCTCCTTGCCTACCTTGGCGATCCGGCCGTGCGGGAAATCAGCTCCATGATATTCCGAAACGAGAGAATCCACCTGTTCCCAAGCGCCTGGGTCGTTATCGAACAACCCGATGATTCTTGGGCCGTTTCGAGGATGGACTGATGGCGATCAAGCATACGATGCTCGCGATAATCCCGATAGGCGATCTTGAAGTGGGAGTCAAAATCGCGTTCAACTTTACCAAAGGATCGCCCGACTACTGGAATCCTACGGGCGGCCATTGGGAGCAAGGTTGGGGTCCGGAGATCGAGTTTCTAAGCGCAGAGCCCTACAAGGACGGCAAGTCAACCGCTGCAACTTTTTCGGCTGAGGCCGTTAATAGGTTGGCAAGCAACTGGCTGGAAAGCGAGCGCGGCCAACAGGAGGCCGTTGATGCCGTAGAGGACAGAGATAACGAATAAGTAGCTGAAAAGAGCAAGATAATAACTCCTGTTTTCCCTTGCTTACCATCCGGAACAACTTATCTTCCGGATGTAGCAACAACCACAAACTGAAAGGAATTTGAAAATGACCACCACCACCGCCGCCGCCCGCTTCACCCTCGATAACACCGAGGGCTACAGCGCTGCCGACCTGGCTGTCCTGAATGCCCGGTTCGCGGAGGTATGCGCCGCTGAGGGAATCGACCTGGACGATCCGGACGACTCGTACAGCGACACGAACGACTTCGTGCAGCACCTCTCTGAGCGCGTGTTGATCGAATTCGACAACCAGCAGGAGGGTTGAGCGATGACCACCCATACGAACCCGAACGGCTCTATCGTGAGTGCCTATTTGGACGCTAATGCCGCCTGGCTAGGCGAGCGGTCCGCCGCCGCGATCTCGCAGGTCACGGACGAGCAGTGGCCCGCCGTGCTGGCAGCCCTAGACCTCCACAGCGGCGGCGCGACTGACCCCGGCATCGACTGCCGCGCAGCGGTCACGCGTGAGACGTTGGCCGATTTTGACGCGGCTCGGGACAATCATTGGAGCGAGCGCGGCCGCCGTACGGAGCAGAGGATCGACGGACTCGACGCCCTGCGATTTGAGCGGTTCCAACTCTTTCGCCGGTCGAGGCGCCGCGACATGACCGTGCTCGATCTCGGCGTCGTCCGCGTCTCGCTCTACTAGGCCCACATCCTCTTTGATTTGGCCACAGGCACCTGACGGTCTTGATGTTTTGCTAATTCCAAAGGAGTAAATTCGTTGAGCGAAGAACCAAACAACGACATCCTGCGCAAGACGCAGAAGCTGCTCGACCTGGCAGCCAAGGCCGGCACACCTGAAGAGGCCTTTGCCGCCACGGCAAAAGCTTCCGAATGGATGGAAAAATACAATCTGACATCCGCCATGCTGGAAAAGACCGCCGGCAAGGATGGCAAGCGCGAGCAAGCCGCCGTTATCGGCGGTCAATACGTTTGGCAGCGCGAACTGTGGAAGTCGGTTGCCCAACTCAACTTCTGCCTCTATTGGACGCAGGAATACAACGCTGTTCGAACACGGCGGGAGAAGGCAACCCACTACGACCGGGTTTACAAAAAGGGCAGCATCATCGTTCGCAAGCGCCACGCGCTTGTTGGCAGGACCCATAACGTAGCGGCAACGAAGGCAATGGCAGAATATTTAGAACAAACCATTGCCAGGTTGCTGCGCGAGCGGCTGACCGATTCCGAAGGCAACTTCAGCCATGGAGATTTCAACGGCAGCTTCGGTACCAGCTACCGCGAGGGCGCAGCCGATGTGATCATGGGCAAGCTTCAGGATCGTCGGAACAAAATCCTGGCAGCCGATGCCCGGCGCAAGAAGGCGGCTACGATGAACGCAAGTACCGGCACCGATCTGATGCTGAGTACCTTCATTGATGAGGAAACCGATGCCAACTTGGACTTCATCCATGGCACCGGCTACTCGGCGGAACGGGCAAGGCGCGCAACCGAAGCCGCTTTAGCACGCAAGGAGGAACGCGACGCCTATACAGCCTGGGCCAAGGCAAATCCGGAGGAGGCCAAGGTGCAAGCCGAGGAAAACCGCAAGCGGGATCGCCGCAGGGGTGGCTGGGGAAGCGGGCCACGCGAGCGCGAGAAGAATTGGTCAGCTTACCGCATGGGCGAGGATGCCGGCAAGAATATTTCGCTCAACCAACAGGCCGAGGACGGCCGGCAAAATCACAAGGCAATAACAGGAGGGAAAACAGTTTATGGTTAAGTCGAAAATCGACCTACTAACCGACATCATTGAAGCCGATTTGGATTGGCCGAAATACAATCCGCGTTCCAAGGTCCGTTTTCAGCGGACTTTGAAAATGCACTATACCGAGCGCTTCGGTTGGTCGGTAGCGACGCTGCTGATCAGTCGCGCCACCGGCCGTCGATCCGGAATGCAGGATGGAGTGAAATGACAAAACTCTGCTACGTCCCCAAGGAATTTTCGGCGGCCCACCTCAAGATCATTGGCCACGCCAACCAAATCATCGAGCGTTACCAGGCCGATGGTTACAGCCTGACCTTACGATCCCTCTATTACAAATTCGTAGCCGGCGGTATCTTTAAGGAAAACAACCAGAAGATGTATAGTTTGCTCCAAAACGTGCTCAACGCGGGCCGCTTGGCTGGCTTGATTGATTGGGAAGCGATCGAGGACAACTTACGATACCTGCAGGGCAGCCCGACCGTTTCAGGGCCACACGAGGCCATCAAGCAGGCCAAGGCAAAATTACGTTTGAACCTTTGGGCCGATCAGGATTGGCAGCCCGAAGTCTGGTGCGAAAAAGATGCCATGATCGGCGTTGTTGAAGGCATTTGCGACAAGCTACGGGTCAACTTCTTCGCTTGCCGTGGTTATACCAGCCAATCCGCCATGTACCGCGCTGGCCAGCGTATGGCCCAATATGTTCGCGATGGACAACAGCCGATCATTTTCCATTTCGGCGACCATGATCCCAGCGGCATCGATATGACGCGAGACAATGCTGATCGCCTGGAACTATTTGCTGGCACAAGAATTAATTTCGTTCGCCTTGGCCTCAACATGAAAGAAATTGAGCAGTACAACCCGCCGCCCAACTATGCCAAACCAAGCGACAGCCGGTACGAGGATTACGTCCGGACATTTGATACCAAGGACTGCTGGGAGATCGACGCGCTTGAGCCCTGGGTAATTTCCTCCATGATCGAAGACGCGGTAATGCGGCTACGCGATGAAACCAAGTGGGACGCCGCGCTTGCGCGGGAAGCGGAGGACCTTGACAAGATGGATCGCATTTTAGAGGAACAGGGTTGGCCGAAGGATGAGGAATAAGAGCGTTGCTGCGGGTCAGATACCGTACCAGCCGCCTTAAAAATTGGCCCAGCGGGCAAATATGAGACTTCCTGAATAAGCTAAAAGGAAACAAAAAAGAGCAAGAAAATTAACTTGCAAATCCTCCTGTTTCGTCCCATGTTCCTTGAAGGAAAAAGGAGCGGGCCTCAGGAGGTGCCGCGTCAACCACAACCACAAACTGAGAGGAATTGAACATGGAAATAGCAATGACCCGTACGAATCCTGACGGCTCTCGCGTAACGATATACGTCGGCGCAGGCGTGTACATTGACGCCCAGGCGTACGTCGGCGCAGGCGTGCACATCGCCGCCGATACGTTTATCGGCGCATCCGCGCACATCGGCGCGCGGGCGACCATCCGCGCACAGGTGTACGTCGGCGAGCGGGCGGTTATCGGCGAGCGGGCGATCATCGGCTCAAACGCGACCGTCCGCGTGGGGGTCAATATCGCCGCAGACGCGACCGTCCGCGCGGGGTCGACCCCGATAGAGACTGGGAGGAGCACATGAAAATGACCACCCATAACTAGGCCCACAGCCTCACCCACAGGCCCGCCCGGTAAACCGGCGCGGCGGCAACAACCACAACCACAAACTGAAAAGGATTGAAGATGCCCATTCATCCTTACCAACAACGGAGGACAACATGACCAAGGTAGAATTCGACACCACCGAGTACCAGATGGTAACCAAGACACTCATCGAGGGTAACTTGGCGGGCATCACGCTGACCGAGCGCACGACGGTCGCTTTCGAGGTAGGCAAAACCTACGGCGGTGGCTGGACCGGCCCTCGCTACATGGCCCTTAAGATGGAGAAAGTTAAATGAGCGTCCTCTCATTTCCGACCGAGGTCGCGATGGCCAATTTGCCGGCCCTGGGCAGTACCAGCCGGGCAATCAGGCCCGCCGGGGACAGGGCAGGAGGCCCGCCGGGGACAGGGCAGGAGGCCCGCAGATCATGACCACCACCGCGCTCACCATCGACTACGCGGCACCGAGGCTGGCGGCCGAGCTGCTCCCCCACCTGGGTGTTGCTTGATGGCGGCCGGCGTCGGCGCGAGCAGGGCCTCTGCGTCATGGAGGCCGCCGCCTGGCCGGCGAGCCGCACTCCGACAGGCCGCAGTGCGCCAGCCCGCTCGTCACTCGGTTCGCCCAGCGCCTCAACGACCAGGGCATGCGCGACGCCCTGCGCTACCGGCTGCCGCAGATAGTCGGCTCGCGTGGCACGCCCGTGCCGGGCCAATACATAGCCGAATTTAACGACCGGGTCGCCCTGCTTCGGGCTTGACTTTTTCGCCGACTGCCCCCAGTATCGGGTCGTAAGAAGGAGATGTGAGATGCAAGTCTACGAGCGAACGGTCCCGACGTACCTGCTACCGGACGTCCGCGTTTTTGTCGTCAAGCTGAACAAGCGGGCCGCCAAGGTTGGCGTGCCGGCCTTGGTTTTGGCCGAAGGCACGCCGTACCTCAAAAAGGTACATTTGGGTGGGGCCAACAATAATCGGGAAACGTACGAACTTTGCGACCTGGTTCTAACGATGTCCGCCCCGATCAAATTCGCCGGCTACAACTTCATAGCCCGGCTCAATAACGAGGGCGACGAGGTTTTGATCTCGGCCGTACCTGGCGAGGAGGTTCCCAAGCATTACCGGGAGCCGGCCAAGACCTGCGACCATTGCCGGAAGAACCGGATGCGGAATGCCTACTACCTTGTCCGCGATGATGTTGGAACCCACCTGCGGGTTGGTTCCTCTTGCCTCAAAGACTTCCTCGGAACAGATGCTTCAGGCGCGTTGTTTGCCGGCGATTTGGCCAGAAAGTTAGACGATGG
>Ga0163151_10002701_pt1 | contig 26862 bp, 22 predicted proteins | sample OliLakLV19MP5IB2_FD_145596 | JGI IMG/M metagenome (GOLD analysis project Ga0163151, IMG submission 145596) | Freshwater microbial mat bacterial communities from Lake Vanda, McMurdo Dry Valleys, Antarctica - Oligotrophic Lake LV.19.MP5.IB-2 | ecosystem: Environmental > Aquatic > Freshwater >...
CCATCAATCCGTCCTTCGCCTTTTTGCAGCCAATCGGTCGCAACGTCCACCACCGACGTCTTAAAGGCGCTGCAATGGGCTTCGTGAGCGGAGTGCCTGGCGGCTTTCTCATAGCCGACGCAATCATCAAAGGAAAGGAAGCGGCAATTATGCCCGGCGACGAGTTCCTCGTTGAGTTCAAACAGGACTTCACTGGAGAGGCTTACACAGAGGCGGAACTCATTGAGCAAGGCACAAAAAATGTGCATGCAGAAGTTGTGAACCAGAAAGGCAAGAAGAAGCATAAATAGGCTTTCGCTCCAAGAGCACCTGCTCTTGCCACGGAAACGCAGCGAGGGGCGGCTTACGAGCCCGCCCCTCTGCAAGTCAGTCCGCGCTCATGCTGCCCCTACAAACCCGGCACCAGCGGCCCTTCCAAGAGGTTTGCGCCCGGTAACGACTTGACAGATAGGTACCATCTACAAAGGTTTTAGTGCAGAGATGGTGTCGTGAAGAGTTTACCTACCGTCTTTGTAGTCTTTTTGATTTCAGACTTCAATGCATCTGCTTCTTCGTCTTTGTGGGCCTGCTGAAGAATGACAGCCAGATTGTGTAACCAGTCGTTGATGTCACGGTAGTGGTAAAGCCGGCAAAGCGCGACCGCGCGCCGCATATTCTTTTCGGACTCTGCAAGTTCGCCCTTGTTCGCCTGCATCATGGCAAGATTGTTCAATTCTGACGAAAGTACCGGGTGGTTTTTCCCAAGCTCCTCTTCATCAACTCGTAGGGCTTCTTTTATAAGGCCGATGGCCTTGTCCGTGGCGCCCATCTTTTCACAACATTCCGCGTACCTGGTAAGCTCAGCCGGTGAAGGCTGCAATTTCAGGCTTGTCTGGCTCTCGAGCGCCTGTTTGAAGAATGCGTCTGCTGCAAGTAGTTGATTCTCCGCGCACTTTACTCGTGCCAGCCCATGTAGGGTCGCCGGACGCTGGGAGTGCTCCACCGGCAGTAGTTTCAACGCCCGGTCATAGGACAGCTCCGCTTCGGTTAGCTTGCCCACTTGGCGCTGCAGATCGCCCTGGGAGGCATACAAGATTGCTGTGCGCTCGTTGTTAGCGATTCGTTCTGCAAAGCGGATAGCCACGTTGCTGTAGTCCAGTGCCGCGGCGTACTTTCCTTGGCTGGCACTTACAGTGATCAACTTTTCCAGCAAAGAAAGGACCATGGCGTCCGATGCCTTGCCGCTGGCGTTGAGTCGCTCCAAGCCGTTAGTCAGTGCCAACTCCACAGCTGCCATCTGGCGCGATTGCGTGTCCATGTATCCGCGCAGCTCGTAGTCTTGCCATGTGAGCTCACTTGCCAGAGCAGACGATGCTGCCAGTGGTGCAAGAATGAAAACGGCCAATACTTGGATGAATGCCTTCATATCAACTCTCTACTTTCGTTGCTGATGAATCATCGGGCAGAGCTACTAGAAGCGCGATGCACAGCCAGAAAATGAACTGCACCTGCGGTCGGTAAAATACCGTGTCTACAAGTCCATGTCCCATCATGCCGATTATCGCCGTTATTGCGCCAAGGGCTAACCATCTTTGCGTGGTCGATTTATTGCTCCAGAATCGGCAGTGTGCGCGCCCTGCCACTGCAATTAGCAGCCAGGCGAACGATAATAGACCGGGAATCCCTGATTCAACAGCAATTTCCAAAGGCACGGAGTAAGTGCCTAACGCATCAAATCCGCTGCGCATATATAACCCATAAGCCAGGCGAAACGTCTTGTTCCCGGCACCGATGCCCAGCCACCAGTTGTCCAGAAACATCTGCCATGACGATCGATATACGTTCATTCGATAAGCATTTGAGCTGTGTTGGCTACCGGAAAAAATAGACATGAAGCGGTGTTCGTAGGGGGCGAACTGCGGTAGGAAATGCAGTGCGCCAGCTGCGCCCACCGGTAACAGAACAAGCGCCAGAACAAAGGCAATCCGTTGTTTCGGGTATTGCCCCCAGACCCAAACTACAGCGACAAATAGAAGGGCCAGGGCTTGGAATAAAAGAGCGATCTGTGCACCGCGACTGCTTGTGAGCAGGGTCGCGACAGTGATGATACCTGTAGTGGCCAGCAAAGGTAGTGCTAGATACTTTGTCGTGCCTTTGCTGAAAAAAGAAATCATCGCCAGTGAAAACGACAATGGGATAAGCGGTATCAAATATCCAGCCAACAAATTAGGATTGTTTAGCGTGGCAAAAATCCGCGTGGTCTTTTCTTCAATCGTTGGATCTTCCCACGTAGCAAGTGGTGCAACGCCAGTCTTGTACTGATATAGACCGTACAAAGCGATGAGCACTCCGCCGGCCACTAAGCTGGAGACTGTAATTGTGGCTCGACGGTTTGTATTGTGTTGGAGGCAACTGACAAAAAGGAAATAGGAAAACACATACACGAGAAGCTTCGCCAGCCCGAAAAGGCTTTCTTTGACATAGTGGGAGGCGAAGCTGGCAATGACGTTGGTCGCGAAATATAGCAGAACTATTGCGTCAATTGCCGAAGGTTTGTACTGTTCTTTGCCCGCCAAAAGTGTGCCCATTAGGCGTAGTCCGTAGGCGGCCCCGACAATTAGGGCCAGCCCTTCTTTGTCGTTGGCAAACTGTGGCGCTGCCAAAATGAAAAAGAGAACGACGACAATTGCGAAGCTAACCTGCTGCAAGCGCGTTCCTATGGAAGAACCTCCGGCAAAAATGGCGCGCGCGCGATCCTTGACCGTAGCCCAAACTCGACCGAATAAAGAGCCATCGATGGTAGACCGCCAACGGCTGTCCAGTGGCTCCAGAGCGATGACCGGAGCGATCTTTGTATTGATGGTGTCAAGTAATGAGCTCATCTGGACGTCACTACTTCGTCGGATTGATGTCGGTGACAACGCCCTGGATTCTGTACTTGAATCCTTCAAGTTCTATCGAGTTGCCGACTTTGAGTTTGTTTCCGCGTACAACGTATCCGTCATCGGTGACCTCCGCAGTATCTGTGACTGTCACTTCAAAATCGTGCGCGATGGGAATGGACGGGTCGGTGAAGGAAATGGCTTTCTTTCCATCAGGGGAGAGAAAAGCGACCTGCTTCGGAAGGTGTTTGACCGCAACTATCTTCATCGGCGGGTGGACAGGCTGATTTCTGATTGTCAGCGATGTAGGCTCTCCGACTTTGAACAACTCGACGTCCTTGGTCTTAACGCCAACGAAGTACAGGTCGATATTGATCTGGTGCGTTCCGCGTATAACTTGGTCGACTCCGGCGTGTCCAGCCTTTGCCAGTCCAAATCCGGAAAGGCACAGCAGGACTACCACCAGGCATGCGAAGTCGAAGCCGTTCAAGCGCCCGATTTTCATCTCGCCATTTGTCATGAATTATCTCCTCGAGCAGCGGCGACGCCCGCCTACTGCATTACATGCAATTCTAAACGTTCTGAACCGGCGACCGTCCGAGTCGCGCCTCTGATGTAAATAATCAAATTTATCGTTGCCTGTGGGGAAAATACGAATACCCAGTGTCCAAAATTCTCGTAAACCCGATAGATGTAGACACACGCACAATCCAAAGGGGTTTTCAAATGTCCACCAATCAGGCTGCAGAATTCGAATCTACCGTTAGAAAGAGCCTCGAGGCCAGCCCCGGCGCTGATTTGGGTAGTCCCTTGATGGAAAAACCATTTGATCAAGCTAAGTTCGATCAAGCGTCTGCATACATGTCCGGCGATCTGGCCTACTACGAAGGTGTCGTGGCACGATTGATGGGCCGCCCTGAAGCCAAGGATTTTTTCAACTGGATGCAAAGCGAGGCGATGGACGACAGCAACGTTCTCTTTAGAGTACTAGCCGCTAAAGCCGGAATGGGCGACAGCTCTTTGGCATAGACCTTTTAACTGACGCTGCCTGGCTTTAGTCCTGTAACTTGGCCATATCCAGGTTTTCCAACATTTCTTTCTGGTTCGTTATGGCAGTGCCCGGTTTCTTAACCACAATACCTGCAGCCAAATTCCCCAAAGCCATTGCTTCTAAAAAGCTCGAACCAGTTACGAGCGCTAGTGTCATGGCCGCAACAACAGTATCTCCCGCGCCGCTCACATCAAAAACTTCGCTACGGTTAAAGGCGGGCAATTCAACCATGGCTTGATTCGGTTGGAACAACACCATGCCTGCGCCGCCACGTGTCACAAGCATCGCCGCCGCACCGGTAATCAACAACAAGGCATCGCCGGCACGTTGCAGGCTTTCCTTGTCCTTTATCTCGAAACCGACCACTTTTTCCGCGTCCGGTTGGTTCGGAGTCATCAATGTCACATTCTGGAAGCGGGCAAAATCGTCCTGCGCGTCAACGACCAGAAGAAGGTTCTGCTCAGCAGCTACTGCTCGAACTCCGCGGATCAGGTCATCGGTCATCACCCCGGCCCGATAATCGGACAAGATGATTGCCTGGAAATCGGCCTTAACTGCCTCCAGGTTTTGCAGCAACTGCCGCTCTATCGATTTGTCTACCCGTTGATGAGAGATGCGATCGAGTCTGAGAAGTTGTTGACGAAATGAATGAGACTTAGACAAAATACGCGTTTTTACCGTTGTCGGACGCGTTGGATCCTTTACCAGTCCGTGCGTTATGCCGGCCTGGTCAAAGAGCTGAGCCATTTTGTTGGCGTAATCGTCGTTGCCACAAACACCAATTGCATGGCAGTTGCCGCCAAGTGCAGCAATGTTGTTTGCCGTATTGGCCGCGCCGCCGGGAATCAATTCCGTGTCCACATGTTCCAAAATCAAAACTGGCGCTTCTCTTGAGATACGCTCAGGCTTGCCTTCCAGCAGTTCGTCGATGAGCAAGTCACCAACTACGATCACCTTTCCACCTGTCATGCTCAAGATGCGCTTGCGCAAATTACTTTTGCTAAGAGGCTGTTCCACTATCGTCGGGGCAGCGCCAAGTTCGGCAGGATGCATGCGTTCCAGTTCCCTAAAAAGTTCATTACCTTGGTGGTGGTCAGGATCGATGCCCAGTGACAGATCGATTGCCTGTTTTGCCTCCTCAATATAACGTATATGCTGATAAAGCCTTGCCAGATGGAGGGCATCAGCGACAGCGTCTTGAGCATTTGTAGCATTAGATAAGCTTTCCCGAGTGTCGGAAATTTGCTTCAGGTAATCGTGGGACGTGATGCGTTCGCCGATGTCAGTGGTGCGTAAAAAATTCTGAATGAGAGGGCGGTATGTCTCAATTTGCTTGTCGATGGCAGTTTGGGTGAACTCGGATTTTTGCATACGTTGAGTGGTGCCATTTGCGCCACCGTAAGATATATCTAGCTTGCCGAGCGTGTTTTCAACGCTTTTCTCCGAAGCCTGCTTGATTCCGGGCAGTTGCTTTTCGCTGCCACTGTCGCCAAGAGTTAGCGCAGGCGGCTCTGAGCCTTGCTGTTCACGCGGCTTCTTGTCAACATTGTCTGTGTTATCGGACGTAGTTCCGCGAAATGGATCGCTCATATTGTCGACTCCCTGCGCTTTCATTCAATTCTAACTGTTTCAGCTATTAACTATCACTTATGTTAGAATCGACGAGGCGTCGCAATCAATTTCGCCGCTTAATACTCCGACATCTAGAAACAGGAACGGGAGTTTGTCATGGTGATACCTTCATTCCGAATATTCAGTCTGAGTTGCCTGGTAGCACTAATTGCGGTGGCAACCATATCGCCGGTATCGGCCCAAGATGCCACCACCGGAACTACCACTAATACTAGCACCGTACTCAAACCGTCGCTAAAAACTGAAGCTTCCTCTAGCAGCGCAGGGACAATTACTCTTTCGCCGGTGCGCATCGAAAAGATTCGCAAGAGCAAAAGAGTGGCAACGCAGATGGCAAAATATGAATGGTTGGACAAAGTCGCTGCTGCCGATCCGAGCATTCTTGCTGCCATTTGCGAACATCCGGGACCGGCAAAGTTAATCGCCAAGCACCGCCACCTCAACAAGTTAGCTGAGGCCGACCATTATCTCTGTCGTCGTTTGACGAGATTCCCCGGAGCCACAAAAGCACTTATTCATGCCACCTATTGCGATTACGTAGTTGCGCTGGATCCGGAAGGAATTTATTTCGCAATTGCGCGTGACCCGCATGTCGGAACCGTTTTATCGTCGCATACCATGTTTGATGAGATGGTCATGACCAACCCCGATCTCGCTCGGGTGATTGCCCAACACATGCGCTAACCGCACGACGTGACATTTCACTATAAGCTGATCGAGCTTGAGTCAGAACGTGTGGCAAAAGAGCAAAGCCGTCAAGGCTTCTCAGATTTGCCCGTAGAATGTTTTGTACTCATGCAGTACGTCGAGCGAGAAGTTGGTGTCCGGTTAGCTGATCTTGTTCCCAAAGATTGGCAAGGATGGCTCTCCTACCAGCGAAACAAGCAGGCACTGGTAATTTGTCGCGGGCGCGCTTTCAAAGAAAGTACGTTTGGAAAAGTGCGTGCCGGGCTCAACGTTCCCAATGGTTTGGATAGTATCAACGAAACGCAAAGGGGCTTTGATATCAGCCCGCCGCAGGATATTGATCACCTTCTGATTAACTTCGGCGGTGAGACTGAAGACCCGCGTGTGTTTCTCTGGTATGGCGAAAACTTTGCACCATACAAACTGATCTACATGGCACAAGTTGACACGGATCCGCACACGGAGTTGGACGAAGCGATAGTGGAAGCCTGCACCTGGATAATGAAACGCCCGAAAGACAAGCCTCTCAGTCAGTTTCTGCAAGAGCGCAAATAATCTGCGCGCTTGCTCTAAGCCAGCTCGGATTTCTTTACGGAAATCTTTGCGCCTTGATCAACTTTGGCCGCTGTGCTGGTATCAATCTTAATTGGATTATTGGCATTACTCTCATTGTGCTCGTTTACTTGCGAAATCATTTGCGCAAGTGCTTTACCCACACGTTCTTCACCGGCTGACCTTGCGAAGCTCAACAACTCTACAGGGACCGGGAAGATCAAAGTACTCGTTCTTTCCGATGCAATGTCAACCATGGATTGAAGTTGGCGCAGCTGCATGGCACCCGGGGACGCCGATATAACGTCCGCTGCTAATGCCAGCTTTTCTGCGGCCTGGTGTTCACCTTCTGCTGCCACCACTTTTGCTCGCCGTTCCCGTTCCGCTTCAGCCTGCCGAGCCATCGCGCGCTGCATGCTTTCTGGTATTTCGACATCTTTTATTTCAACTGCGTTGACTTTGATGCCCCACCCTTCAGTTTGCCGATCGATCATAGCCTGGAGCCGTCCATTAATTTGGTCGCGCTCGGAAAGCAATTCATCTAGCTCATGTTGGCCAATTATATTGCGCAGAGTAGTTTGGGCAATCTGGCTTATTGCTGAATAAGGATCTTCAATCTTTGTAATTACTTTATAGGGATCGACAACCTGAAAAAAGCACACCGCAGCCGTTTTGGCAGAAACGTTATCGCGGGTGATAACTTCTTGCATCGGGATGGTCATAGTAACAATTCGCAAGTCGACTTTTTTATAATTGTCGATACCGGGAATTAAAAATGTCGGTCCTGGTCCCTTAACACCGATTACTCGCCCGAATCGAAATACGACAAGGCGGTCGTATTCGGTCACGATTTTCACGCTCGTTGCCAGAATCCCACCAAGTAGAGCTAAGCCGCCTAGTACCTCTAACAACATCTGTTTCTCCTACGTGTTTATGTCTCTATAGAGTAATCCTTTTCTGGCTAAGGTGTGGGGTCGCTCTGGAAAAAATCATGCAAAGAGAAAGACCTTCTTGTCAGAAGGTCTTTCTCAAGCGTAAGAGGGGAGGGGCTTGTCCCCTCCCCTTTTAATTATGCGTGTTGAGCTGTTTTCAAGGTAGCGGTCAAGTTGATCTGAGCGCCTTTGAATAGCTTCGAGACTGGACAACCAGCTTTGGCAGCTTCAGCTTCTTTCTTGAAAGTTGCTTCGTCGATATTCGGAACTACAGCATCGGTGAGCAGATCGATTTGGTTAATTTCGAAACCTTCGCCGACTTTGTTGAGGTGAACGGTTGCTGTGGTGAAGATTCTGGTTGGGTTATGGCCGGCTTTGGTCAAACCCGCTGAAAGCGCCATCGAAAAGCAACCAGCATGTGCTGCTGCAATCAATTCTTCCGGATTAGTTCCTTTGCCGTCTTCAAAGCGCGACGGAAAGGAGTAGGTTCCTTCAAATGCGCCGCTACCAAGTTTGACGCGACCTTGTCCATCTTTGAGTTGGCCTTTCCATTCAGCTTCTGCTTTGCGTGTCGTCATATGTTTTCCTCTGGTGTAGTTAGGTCGGTCGAGTGTAGCATGTTCTTTGGAATGGCTCTTTAAGCCATTTTGCGAAACATGATTGAGCAGATGGCGTCGTTCAATGGGAAGAATACAAGAGTTCAGCCCCATCAGCCGAATTGACAATTCTGACAAGCGCGTTTCCAGTGAGGGGGACGCGTCACAGATGTTAATGAACGGTGAAATGGCCGTTTGCTTACGACCAAAAACGAATCAAGCATGTGCCTTGCGCAGACGTGCAACAAAGAAGCCGGATACGTTGTGCCGCGTTGGTATCAGCTGAATCCACCCGCGGTCGAATGCCGCGCGATCTCTTTCGAGGAACGATTGAGGTACATACGGCGTGATCGGATCGGGCTGAAATTCCGGATGTTTTTCTAAGAACCATTTGAGATTTTCTTCGTTCTCTTCTGGTTCTAGTGAGCAAGTTGCGTAGACTAGAATTCCATCGTCCTTCAGCATGTTGGCTGCGTTATCGAGTAATTTGCGTTGCAATTCAATCAATCGACTGATGTCTGGTGCACTCCGCTGGTAGCGCAAATCTGAGCGTCGGTTGATAACACCTGTGCCGGTGCAGGGCGCGTCTAGCAGGACTCTATCGGCTTTTGTATCAGGTTTGTAAGTGGTGCCATCGGCTGTAATTACTTCTATGTTCTTCAAACCAACTCGTTGGCATGTTTGTTTAAGTAGTTCCAGGCGACTTTCTTGAATGTCGACAGCCAGAACTCGTCCGGTGTCTTCCATCATTTCGGCCATGTTGATCGTCTTGCCACCGGGCGCTGCGCATAAGTCGACGATCATTTCGCCTGGCTTAGCGTCAACGACTTGCGAGACAAAAGCGGCGGCTTCGTCCTGAACAATGAACAGCCCTTCTGCATATCCGGGTAGTTTTTCAATGGGACCTTTGCAATGACCGCGATCTTCTATTATCAGGCAGCCTTCGACGAGCTCGCCTTTTCGGGCTGTGATGCCCTTTCCTTCAAAAACATTTGCTAGTCCCTCGGGCGTGATGCCACTTTCGCAAGCTCGGACAGTCAGTTGCGGGACGCTTTGAGAATACTCTAAGAGCTTAACCGTTTCCTCTTCGCCATACTGACCTAGCCAGCGAGTAACCAGCCATGAAGGTAAAGAGTAGCGCTTAGAAAGCCGCTCTACGGGACTTAGCTCCGGAGCGTCGCTTGCCGGTTCGAGCTGCTTTGTGTCGCGATTTCTCAGATACCCGCGCAGTAATCCTGCAACGAATTTGGAAATTCCGATATGCCGCCCTATTGCCTTGCCGATTTCCGTGGCTGTATTCACGACTGCCGATGGAGGAATATCTGTCATGTGGGTGAGTTGGAAAATCGCCACGCGCAAATTGTTCCTGAGCGCTACTTCCATCTTATTTAGTGGTTGCGTGGAGTGGGCGGCGATTACTTCATCAAGTTGGTCACGATGGCGCAAAACGCCTTGCACCAGTGCAGTTGCAAATGCCCTGTCGCGCTCCGACAGACTTTGCTTCTTAAATGCCGCTGCCAATGCCAGGTTGGCAAAGGCCTTATCAGTTTCTACTTTGCCGAGAACTTCCACGGCAAGCGTTCGTGAGGCTACGCCTTTCAAATGAGCACTCCATTAGACGCCAACTGCTACACCGGACTTTACGCGGGCACCGTTGGCCCAGTCGTTGGCAGCCATGCGAGCTTTATTGGGCGGTTGAACTTCAACTAGTTCTAGTAATTCATCGCCAGCGGCACCACAGGCGATCCACACTTTGCCACCGTCAATAATGATAGTGCCCGGATCGGTGCCGGTTGGTGCGGTGCCACCGAGTGTAGTGCGTGTCGATATTATTTTCAACACCGCGCCGCTCATGAGCGTGTACGTTCCTGGCCACGGATGTAGACCACGGACAAGATTGTGAATTTCCGCTGCGGATTTTCGCCAATCGATGTGACCCGTCTGCTTGGTCATTCTGGGCGCAAACGTGACTTCACTGTCGTCCTGAATGATTGATTCAATCGTTTTGTCTTTCAAGCGAGTCAATGTTTCAATCACAAGGTCAGCGCCGGTGTGAGACATTGTTTCGGCCAGCTCTTCTGCAGTGGTATCCGCGCCAATTGGAACCTTCTGCTTGAGCAACATAGCTCCGGTATCTACTCCGGAGTCTGAAAACATAGTGGTGTTGCCGGTTACGGTTTCGCCGTTGATGATTGCCCAATTGATTGGCGCCGCTCCGCGATACTTGGGCAGCAATGAACCGTGTAAATTGAGCACCCCAAGTGGTGCCATCGTTAACACCTCTTTTTTGAGAATCTGTCCGAACGCGACCATAACCAAAATGTCCGGCGCAAGATCGCGCATCGCTTGCACTACTTCCGGCGAGCGCGACAATCTTTCTGGCTGTAGAACCGGAATACCGTGGGCTTCGGCGACCAGCTTTGTGGGCGGGGCATAAATATGCTTGCCCCGCCCAGCCGGTCTATCAGGTTGAGTGACGACAGCCACAAGCTCGCCATGTGGCCACGTCAGCAGCTTCTCCATAGTGGGGACTGCAAACTCCGGAGTACCTAAGTAGATTATTCGCACTCTACTTTTCCAACCGAATTTCGACCACATGGTCAAAATTCAAGCAAGTCTGGTCGTCAAGCAAGATATACATCAAGCGATTTCCATCGAAGGCGATGGTGGTGAGCTTGCCTGTGTAATTGTTTTGGTTTGCAGTTACAGCAAGCACTTTCTCACCTACCCATTGCCTCAGGTAGATCGTCTTGTCTCGTTGAGCTTCCGGCACTTTAGCGCCCTCCGTCTACTAGAGGCTATATCGCATTGGCGGATCACGATAGCACAGGATTTTAGCCTGGCACTACATGTTGGAAATAATCGCGTCTGCGAATTCGCTTGTCTTCAGTTTGGTTGCACCGGTCATCAAGCGCTCCAGGTCATATGTGACCTTCTTCTGCATGATCGTGGCAGCGAAAGCCTTCTGGATCAGTTCCTGAGCTTCCGTCCAACCGAGATATTCCAACATCATCGCGCCCGACAGGATAACTGAACTTGGGTTGATGACATCTTTGTCAGCGTATTTAGGAGCGGTTCCGTGTGTAGCTTCGAAGATGGCAGCGCTGTCGCCGATGTTTGCACCAGGAGCGATACCGAGTCCGCCGACTTGCGCTGCACAAGCGTCAGACAAGTAGTCGCCGTTCAAGTTCGTTGTGGCAATTACCTGGTACTCGTTCGGTCGGGTCAGAATCTGTTGGAACATGCTGTCTGCGATGCGATCGTTGACCAGCACTTTACCGGCAGGCATTTTGCCTTCCAGGTCTGCCCAAAGCTTCTCTTCGCTTACTGTTTGTTCGCCGAATTCTTTTTCAGCAAGCTGGTAGCCCCAGTCACGGAAAGCGCCTTCGGTGAACTTCTGAATGTTGCCCTTATGGACCAATGTCACAGAATTTTTCTTCTGTGCAATAGCGTACTCGATGGCTTTGCGAACGAGGCGTTGCGAGCCTGTGCGGGAAATGGGTTTGATTCCGAGTCCTGAGTCAGAACGTACTTCATGACCAAAAGTCTTCAGAAGTTCCATCAGCTTTTTAGCTTCTGCGGAACCTTCTTGGTACTCAATTCCGGCGTAAACATCTTCGGTATTTTCACGGAAGATTACTACGTCCAGCTTTTCTGGCGATACTACAGGTGATGGCACTCCGGGATAGTAACGCACCGGACGAATGCAGCAGTACAGGTCGAATATTTGACGCAGAGCTACGTTAAGGCTGCGAATACCACCGCCGACTGGGGTGGTAAGTGGTCCCTTGATAGCTACGCCGTACTCTTTGATCGCTTCAATAGTATCTTTGGGCAGCCATTCACCAAATTCAGTATTGGCCTTCTCGCCTGCAAAAACTTCAAACCAAGCTATGGATTTTTGGCCTTTGTATGACTTCTCAACTGCAGCGTCGATTACGCGTTTGGATGCTTTCCAGATGTCGCGACCGATACCATCTCCTTCGATGAACGGAATAATCGGTTTGGTTGGTGAAACCGGCTTACCGTTCGAGAAAGTGATCTTCTCGCCCTGGGGCACTTTCAGACCGTTGAATGTTTTCGTCATTACTTCTGCCATTTATAGACCTCTCGATTCCAATTTCACCGTTCAGCGCCGGTTTTAAAGCTGGCTGCCAGTTCCGGGCGCGCAATTAAGTAACGATAGCAGGAAGGTTGGGCGCCCCCCTAGATGATCAGGAAATACTAAATTTTCGCTCAATGTTGTGCGCATGAGTTACCTGCCCGCGCCTCGACGGTGCTGCTGGGCTATCATACAGCGCATGCCCTCCCTGATTGTCAAGCTGCTTGCGGCTGTCTGCCTGATGGTCCTAACAGGCACCTGTGCTAATGCGCAGCTGGGTCTGAAGCCCGCGATTGTCGCACCCGAAACGGGGGCGAGCGTCGGTTCGCGGCTCTTCAATTTCAGTCAAGCATTGCAAACAGCTATTGACAATTTCCCCTCCATAACTGCCTCTGCCGCTCGCGAGGAAGCACTGAGGGGCAGCATTAGCCTGGCCAAAACAGCATATTTACCGCGCTTAGACGTCGTCATGCAAGAAAATCGCGGTAGCACCAGTGAAATGAACAGCATTTATGTACCGGTTCTGCATTTGCCACTGGTGAACTCCACCGACGTGCGCTCGAAAAACTTCGGGCGCAGTATCTGGTCCGGGACCACCGGCGCGGTTCTCAACTGGGAGCTAATAGACTTTGGACTGCGTCGGGCCCGAGTGCGGGCGGCGGAAGCCGAACACGGCGTGGCTGTAGCTGGAGTGCAACTGACCAGGTTTGATGTCGAGGTAGCCACGGCCGATGCCTTTTTCGCCCTGCTGGGTGCCGAACAGAAGGTGAAGGCCGAAAAGGCCAATGTCGATCGTATGCAAGCGTTTGCCAGCCAAGTTCATGCCTTGGTGGGCGCCGAACTTCGCCCGGGTGTGGACGCTTCTCGCGCCGATGCCGAGGTGGCTCGGGCGCAAGATGAGTTCATTGGCGCCGAGCAAAGCCGTGATGTGGGCAAGGCGATGCTCGCTGAGCGGATGGGATTAGCTGGCGCGGCCGTAGAGGTAGTGCAGCAGCCATTTGTAGTGCTGCCCCAACTGTCTGTGGCCCCGACCTTACCTTCATTTGAGTTTCATCCCTTAGTAATTCAAAACACTGCGATCATCAATACTGTTCTAGCCAAGGAAAAAGCGATTTCGCGCGAGTGGTTTCCGCACGTTGCCGGGCTGGCTGCAATGCAAGCACGTGGTAGTGGTGTGAACCGAGGCAGCGCTCTTTCGCAAGCTGGTTTTCTTCCTGACGTTCCGAACTGGATGGTTGGCTTAACGGCAACCTTTCCGGTGATGGATATCTTCGAAATTCGCATCAGGCATAACATTGAGCGGGCTAATGAACGGGCGGCCAGAGCACGCTTTGCTCAAACCATGCAAATTCTCACCGGACAGGATGCCGTGGCGAAGGCGGAGATAGTTGGCGCCCAACGTCGAGCGCAAAATGCGCCTTTCTTTCTCAAGTCGGCGCAGGATACGGTCAAACGCGCGCAGATACGGTACAACGTAGGTCTGGGGACCGTAGTTGAGGTTGCCGAGGCGGAACGGCTGTTGACCGACGCACAGGTAATTTACGATCTGGCTTCTATCGCCGTATGGCGAGCATACCTTGCTGCCGCCGTGGCGCACGGCGATCTGACCCCTTTCATCAAACTAACTGCAGACTCGGGGTCGAGATAATGTGGCTTCTTGATTTTGCATTACGTCGACCGATAAGCGTTTTAGTTGCTGTATTGAGTGTTGCATTGTGCGCTGTCTTTGCATTGAGCCGGATGAAGGTCGACATCTTCCCGAATTTGAATTTGCCTGTCATATACGTCGTCCAACCTTATGGCGGGATGGATCCGACTCAAATGGAAGGGTATCTCACGGACTTTTATGAGGCGCATTTCTTCTATATAAATGGAATCAAGGAAGTTGAATCTAAGAGCATCGAGCAAGTGACCATGCTCAAGCTTACCTTTCAACCTGATACCAACATGGCTGAAGCGATGGGTAGCACTGTTGCTCAAATCGATCGCGCCCGAGCCTTCATGCCACCGGGAACTGTTGGTCCCTTCGTCATGCGCTTCGATGCCGGAAGCGTGCCGGCAGGCTATCTGGTAATTGATAGCAAAAAGCGCAGCTTGGGGCAGCTTCAGGATCTGGCAATCACTCGAGTTCGCCCAATATTTGCCTCTTTGCCGGGAGTATCTGGCGCCCCAGCCTTTGGTGGCAACCAACGCACAATCGTCATCACCGCCGATCCGGAGCGGTTGCGTGCCTACCATATGTCTGGTGATGAGGTTGTTAAAGCCCTTGCGACAGGCAATACGATCGTGCCAAATGGTGATGTGCGCATTGGAAATTTCGATCGCCTGTCACCAGTTAACGCTGTAGTAAAGAACATTGCTGATTTGAATCTGCTGCCGGTGCGCACCGGGGCCGGTCCCACGGTGTTCATGCGCGATGTGGCAACGGTATCGGATTCCACTGACATACCGACAGGTTACGCACTTGTTAATGGAAAGCGCACCATCTATGTGCCTGTGGTCAAGCTAGGCTCTGCTTCGACGCTGTCGGTTGTTGAGGAAGTGAAGAAAGCGCTGCCAATGATGAGGCATGCGGTTCCTGAGGACGTAACTATTGAATTTAAATTCGATCAGTCGGTCTTCGTGACGAAGGCAATTGTGAATCTCTTTAATGAAGGCTGGCACGGCGCCTTACTTACAGGCTTGATGGTGCTTCTATTCTTGCGCGATGTTCGCAGCGCCTTGATCGTTCTGGTGAGCATACCGTCGGCAGTCCTTACTGCCATCGCCTGCCTCTGGTTTGCCGGACAAACCGTCAACATTATGACTCTGGGTGGGTTGGCGCTGGCAATTGGTATTTTGGTCGACGAAGCAACTGTGACAATTGAAAATATCCACACGCACCTGTCCCGGGGCGAACCTTTATCGGCTTCTGTTTTGAGTGCGGGTCAAGAGACGGTTACGCCGCGATTGCTTGCCATGTTGTCGGTTATCTCTGTGTTTGTCCCTTCCTTCTTTATGGAAGGTGCCACCAAATCACTTTTCATACCTTTATCGTTAGCGGTCGGCTTTTCGATGATGGCCTCCTATGTTCTTTCTTCGACCCTGGTCCCTGTTGTTGCTGTCTGGTTCTTGAAGCCAAGCTTGAAGCATAAGGACGAAAATGCCGGCGGTTTCGGCAAATTCAAAGCAAGCTATGGCTCACTGCTCGGGAATCTTTTGCATTGGCGCGGTTTTGTCTTAGCCACTTACGGTTTGGTTGGTATTGCAATCATTTGCGTTTGCTACCCGCTACTTGGTCGTCAAATATTCCCCACCGTCGACTCTGGACAGTTTGAACTCCGCCTGCATGCCGCGACCGGAACACGTTTCGAAGTGACCGAGATAATCACGCGCAAAGTGTTGGCTCTGATAGAAAAGGAAGCCGGTCGGGGCAATATCGACATCTCAATAGGTTACGTTGGAACCCAGCCTCCGGCTTATGCGCTAAGCAACATCTACATTTTTACAAGTGGTCCCCACGAAGCGATTCTTACAGTGGCTCTGCGTGAAGGAGCGCATATTCCCCTGAGCAAGTTTAAGGAGCGCTTGCGGAAAGTGATACCGCAAGCGGTGCCTGGTGTGCGCATATCATTTGAGGCTGGGGATATAGTCAGCAAAATCATGAATTTTGGCTCTCCAACACCTATTGAAGTTGCCATCTCCGGCATGGAGTTAAACAAGGATCGAACGTACGCGGACAAGATCCTTAAGGAGATGCTCCGCATCCCGCGCCTACGAGACGTGCAGTTCGAACAGCCCTTGGACTACCCGACTGTCGCCGTCGACATCGATCGGGAGCGAGCCGGACAACTCGGTGTCACGATTAATCAGGTTGGCAAATCGCTGGTGGAAGCAACATCATCCAGTCGTTGGATCGAACAGAACTATTGGCGAGATCCTGATACTGGCGTAAGTTACCAGGTCCAAGTTGAACTGCCGCAATGGAAGACCGGATCGATTGGCGATCTGGAAAATGTCCCGGTGATGCCTAATGGTGACGGCGGTCCATATCTGCGGGACGTGGCATCGCTTCGTTACGGCATTATGCCTGGTGAGATCGATCATTATAATCAACAACGCCTGATCACGATATCTGCAAACATTGCAGACAATGACCTTGGTCGTGCTGCCACAGCAGTGGAAGCTGCCGTGAAGAAAGTGGGTGCGCCACCACGTGGAGTCTTTGTCGATGTTCGCGGACAGATCCCGACCATGAATCAAACATTCTTTGGGCTTCAGATTGGAATGGGGCTTGCTATCGTTGTGATTATGTTGATGCTCACGTCGAACTTTCAGTCCTTGCCACTGGCACTGGTTGTTCTCTGTATTGTGCCGGCAATTATTTCCGGCGAAGTTATCGCTCTGATGTTGACTGGGACCACTCTGAACGTCCAGTCGTTCATGGGTGGAATTATGGCAATTGGTGTGGGAGTCTCAAACGCAATCTTGCTCATCACTTTTGCTGAAGATTATAGATTGACCGGGGAGTCCGCGATTGCCGCTGCCATGGAAGCGGGTAAAGAACGCCTGCGTCCGGTTTTGATGACGAGTCTTGCGATGATAGCCGGAATGATACCGATGGCCATGTCTGCTGATGCACAGGCGTCGCTTGCTCGTGCAGTCATAGGAGGCTTGCTGGTATCAACTCCAACTGTTCTGCTCATCCTCCCGCTGGCATTTTCGCTAGTGCGTCAGCGCTCGCCGCGGAAGAGTGCTTCCATCCATCCTGAGGCTGTGGTGCCTCCAGTTGAAACCCAGGTTCAAGGAACGTAAATATGGTGCTTTTAAAAAACGCTTTAACAGGAGTTGTGCTGACTGGCATCGGCCTGGTAATGCTGTCGTCCTGCACCAAGACGGAACCTGTTGCCGTCGTCACGCCAGAGCTGCCGGACGTTGCCACCACGAAGGTTGTGAACCGCAAGCTCGACAGACCTATGAGTTTGCCTGGTGAAATCCTGCCTTTTCAGGACGTGCCGATTTATCCGAAGGTTACTGGTTTTATCCAGTGGATAGGTGTCGACCGTGGCTCAAGAGTGTCTAAAGGGCAGGTGTTAGTTCGCATGGTGGCACCGGAACTTGTGGCACAGGAGCGAGAAGCCAAAGCAAAGGTATTGGAGGCGCAGTCGAATTTAGCTGAAACGATTCGTCGGGTGGAAAGCGCGAAGGCCCAGAAGCTCGAAGCGCAAGCAAAGCTTGATGCGAATTCTTTGACCTATCGGCGCATGAAACAAGCAGCTGAAACCCCGGGGGTAATTGCCCAAAACGAAGTCGATGTGCTAGCCAAAGGCGTGGAAGGGGACCGTCAAATGGTCAACTCCCGGCAGCAAATCGTCAGTGCCGCAGTTGCCGAAGTGGCAACTGCCCGGTCGGCTATCAAGGGCGCCGAAGAGTCCCTGAATTCGATCCATGATATGAAGGACTATTTGATAATAACCGCGCCGTTTGATGGCATGATCACCGAGCGCAATATGCATGACGGAAGCCTTGCTTACCCTCCGTCTGGTGCGAACGGCTACCCCTCGATGTTGAGAATTAGAGAGCTTTCGCTTCTTCGAATCGTTATTCCGGTACCTGAGATCGCCGTATCAGATGTACGTATTGGCACACCAATTGATTTCACCGTTACCGCGTATCCCGGGCGAGTATTCTCCGGCAAAGTCGCTCGAATAGCTCACTCGCTTGATGTAAAGACGAGAACTATGCCGGTGGAATTGAATTACTGGAACAAAGATCGGGACATAGATCCAGGTATGTTTGCAGCAGTGCGCTGGCCAATGCGGCGAGCCTACGACACTATGTTCGTTCCCACAACTGCAGTGGCAGTCAGTCTCGAAAAACCATTCGTGGTGAGAGTCAGAGATGGGAAAAGTGAGTGGGTCTATGTCAAATCAGGACAAACCATGAATGACATGGTGGAAGTGTTCGGTGATCTACATCCTGGCGATGAAGTCGCGTTGACAGGAACAGACGAGATTTTGGACGGAGCACCATGCAACAGTAAACTCACTGAATGAAGTGTAGGGCCGGGGCTTGGCTAACTAGTTGCAAACTCGCGGGAATTAGGAATGGTAGGGTGGACAGCCTCTGAAGACCCGCTCAGCTCACGATGCCTAGTTTCTCTGCGCAACGGCGAGCTGTTGCAAGTCTTCTCGACAGCAATGGCTCAAGTGCTTCACGCGCAGACTGCACCAGATCAGCACGCGCAACATCCGGCGCACCACAGTTGAACGGCGGGTCAGGTGCGTATTCCATCAAGAGTTGAATTTGCTCTGCTGCGGCCTGTCCCCGCACCAAGCAAGCTACCATTAGCGCACCATCGATTCCGGCGGTTACTCCGGCGCAGCTAATTAAATTACCATCAATCACAACGCGGCTATCCACTGAAATAGCACCAAAGTGGGGCAAAAGTGTTTTGAACCCCCAGTGGGTTGTCGCCTTTCGTCCTCGTAATAGTCCCGCCGCGCCACAAACCAAGGCGCCCGTGCATACGGAAAAAACAAATGTTGCCCGGGAAGCCTTGTCTCGGATGAATGACAATGTCTCTTCATCTTCCATCAAGTCTTCTTGCCCCGGTCCTCCGGGAATGTGCAAGACATCCACGTCTTGGCATTCAGCGAAGGATTGGTTCGGCGTAATTGTCAGACCGTTGGCATCTTTCATCGGTCGAATCTCTTTGGCGACAATGTCGTAGGAACAATTCGTAAGCCTCGAAAATACTTCAAACGGTCCAGTGAGATCTATTTGATCGAGCCGTTCAAAAAGTATCGATGCTATTCGAATCGGTTTTTCCGCGGCTTGCTCGGTCAAAATGGTAAACTCCCCAATTGCGCCCGAGGAGTATATCAAAGAGTTGGCGTTCCTTGAGCTAGTGGTGTTCTTTCGGGAGTAACGTGCAAAAAGAGTTATTGCCAATAGACGCGGTCTTGCCGGAGATCGTCGAGAGCCTCCGGTCCATCGGCGCGGTGGTTCTGAAAGCGGATCCTGGCGCTGGAAAAACTACTCGAGTTGCACCGGCGATTTTGGATGCACAACTAGCAACCCTTTCTGACGGTAGTGCTGGACAAATTGTTTTATTGCAACCGCGCCGCGTTGCGGCTCGATTGGCAGCTGCACGCATCTCCGATGAACGAGGTAGCGAGCTTGGTGATGAGATTGGCTATCAAGTTCGCCACGAAGGCCGCTGGAATCGAAACACGCGCATTCTTGTTTGCACACAAGGGGTCTTTCTGCGCCGATTGCAGGATGACCCGTTGTTGGAAAATGTTTCAGTCGTTGTCTTCGATGAATTTCACGAACGTAGCATCGATAGCGATCTTTCACTGGCGCTTTGTCGGCAAGTGCGTCAAGACGTACGTCCAGATTTGCGCATTGTGGTAATGTCAGCGACCATGCAAGTTGGTCCGGTGGCACTCTATCTGGGCAATTGCCCTGCCATTGAAAGCCCGGGGCGCATGCATCCAATTGACATTGAGTATCTCAGCTTTACTTCTAACGCTCGATTGCCTGATTTGGCCTGCGAAGGAGTTAACAAAGTCGTACCGCGCACATCGGGACACCTTCTAGTGTTCCTTCCTGGCGTCGGTGAAATCAGGCAAGCGCGAGATATTTTGGAAGGGCAAGCCGGACAAGATTCGCTTATTGTGCCCTTGTACGGTGACATGTCGCTGGAGGAACAGCAAAAGGTTCTGCGACCCAGCAAGCAACGCAAAGTGATTCTTGCCACCAATGTTGCGGAAACATCGCTTACCATAAACGGTGTCACCGCAGTCATCGACACCGGCATGGCGCGCGTCAATCGATTCCATTCACAACTTGGATTGAATCGATTGGACCTGGAACGTATTTCGCGGGCCTCGGCAGACCAGCGTGCAGGACGCGCGGGTAGAACGGCTCCAGGGCAATGTTTGAGGCTGTGGACTGAGCGCGAGCATTTGGCATTGCGCGATTTCGATGAACCCGAAATAGCTCGGGTTGAGCTGTCGCAATGTTTGCTCCAACTGATCGCGTGGGGCGAGCCGGACGTAAACAAATTTTCTTGGTTCGAAGCGCCACCTCAAGCTTCTGTCGATCGCGCCTTACGGCTTCTGCATTTGTTGGATGTTCTTTGCGACAACAAATTGACTGATCTTGGCAAACTCGTGGCTCGCCTGCCAATTGCACCGCGTCTGGCGCGGTTAATCTTGGAAGGCACTCGCCTGGGACAAGGCAACCGCGCAGCATTGTGCGCCGCTTTTCTGTCGGAACGGGAGCCATTTAAACGCATCGAAAAAAGGTTCACGTCAAATCATCGAACTAGTTCTGACGTACTCGACAGGCTTTCTGCGTTAGAGGAGTTTGAAAGCAGCGGTCAGCGCGACTCAGTCTGTGGCACCATTGTGCCCGGTGCAGCCAATCTGATTTTGCGAAACGCAGCTCAGTTATCGCAACAGACTGGAGTTGCTGGCAAACGCCAGACTATCGACAGTAAAGCAAATCGTCAGCTGGACAAAAACGCTGATTCGGACAAAGCGTTGTTGCATGCAATCGCGGCCGCCTTTCCAGATCGTATTTGCAAACGGCGAAAATCAAAGGACAGGCGCGCTGTCATGGTCGGCGGCCGCGGGGTGCGCATCGCGGAAGAATCAGCAATAGAGGATTCGGATCTCTTTGTAGCAGTGGAACTCAATGATTCCGGGAAAGCCGAAACTCTAGTTCGTCAAGCTTCATACGTTGATCGCAGCTGGCTTCCACAAACCCATTTGACCACAAACATAGACATTGCCTACGATGCTCCGAGACAAAAAACGATGGCAGTTAAACGTGTTCGCTACTACGATCTTGTAATTGATGAGATTCAGTCCAAACTGCCTCAGGACGTTGATCCGGGCGCTATCCTCGCTGAGGGTATACGGGCTCACCTGGACGTTGAAGCGCTGGTCGGTGAGGAACCCAAACGCTATTTGGCAAGAGTGCAATCCTTAAGAGGGTGGCTGCCCGAGTTGGAGTTACCCGAACTGGATGCGAACCCCTGGAATGAGCTTCTAGACAAATGGTGCACCGGTTGCGCCAGCGTGGCCGACTTGCAACAGGAAGCTTTGGTGGCATGCATCACGTTCCTCTTGACGCCACCGCAAGTGGTAGCACTCGACAAGGAGGCTCCGGATCGCCTGAAAGTCGGTGGTGGTCGCCAAATTAGATTGGACTATCATCCAGGTAAGCCACCAGTCCTGGCTGTTCGCGTTCAGGAGCTATTCGGACTATCGAACACACCGCGAGTGGCACAAAGTCGCGTGCCGGTTCTTCTGCACATTCTCGCCCCGAACAATAGGGTGCAACAGATAACTCCAGACTTAGGAGGGTTTTGGAGTAACACTTATCCGAGCTTGAAAGAGCAGTTGAAGCGCCAATATCCAAAACACGCATGGCCGGATAATCCACTTGTCCGTCCACCCAATCCTCCAGCCCGCGAACGCCGTTAAACGCTTGCCGGAACGAAGGGTCTCAGAATGCACAGAACGCGTGAACTGGTTCCGTCCCTGCCGGTTAATAGAAGTTGAAGCGCCGGGCTTTGGGGAAGCCGACGTACGGATCGACATTCAAAATATCAAGCAGAGTTTCAGGGCTCTTGAAGAGAAGCACTGGTAACGCACGGTTTTGCGGATTGAGAACGTCCGACCCAAATAGATAGACACGGTTGTTTCCATTAATCACGTGATATTGAGGGCGACCAGGGGTGTCGAATTGCACGACGATGACCGGCTGCGTGGCTTTCATTGGATCATATTTGGTGGCATTGCCTAACTCGCGCATTGTCTGTGGACGCGTCTGGTTTGCTTCTCGAGAATACACGCCGTGAGAGCGCAAGAATTCTCCATCCATCGTCGTCAACTCAACTTGGTTTTTCGCCAACGCTTCCTGCATTTTCACAGCTTGGCTTGGTTCCATGTGCATGGCTTTCAAGTTGTGCTCGAGAATTTTTGCCAGCTCAGGACTCAAAGCTGTTTTCAACGTTACAGCGCCAAGACTCAATTTCTCTGCTGCAAACCGCACCAGATCGCGGGCCGGCATGTCCATGAATATAGGGCGTTCTGTAGCACCAGGCAGCGCAAGCCGTTTTGCAAGCGGCGATACTTCTGGTAAATTGCACATGGCTATGAAATCTGCCCGAGTGGCAAGTTTGTGGGGCGTGCCCTCGTGTTGCACGAAAAGTGTGCGTTTCACATCGCCAGCGTTAAGAACGTCTGCCCAGGCTGTCGTGGTCTTACCTGTGCGAAATGCTTCAAGTGCTTGCCTGCTCGCTTCATTTGCAATTTTGAATACAGACGGGTCAATTGCGCCAGTAACTGCAGAGGGCGAAACGTCTTTGCCTTTGTCCGCTTTCACCAGCCCACGCTCGGGCAAGGGGATCAGATGCGCTGCAGTAAGTACCCCACCGGTCATGGCAAACGTATACGCCGATTTGACGCTTTCGTCGACGGATGCGAATCCTTTTCCATTTAGCAAGGAGTGTGTCTGAGCGCTTACCACTCCGGCTGGAACGCCTGCCATTACACCGATGCCGAGGCGATTTTTGACTAGGCCAAAGTCATGCAACGTCCTTGCCGATGCAGCCATGCTGCCAAAAGTTGCGAATCCTTCCATGTAATTCTTCGAGCGACCAAGAACGAGACTTTCATTGTTGGAGCTGGGGGTGAAGATCGCCTGGTAAAAGCCGCCAGTTCTTGCTGTTCGAGCAACTGATTGAGTAAATGATATGGCCGAGACCGCTTCAGCCTTGGCTGGAGCCATGAAGACATTTTTGAACCCTTTTAGTAAACGATTCACTAGAAAAAAATCGCCAGCAATACCGACTGCGCCACCGATTTGCTGAGCGTGCCAGTCTGTGGATGAGGCAGCTTCCTTCGGCGCATTCATGAAAGTAACGGTCGGCATCAGGTCCGTGCCGCAGACCCGGTCGAGGATTTGCGTCAATCCTTGAGCCGGCGTTTGTATTCCGGAGAACTTTGCCGATTCCAGGAATTCCGTCACGAAGCCACGGCTGTCGGCGTCGTCTTCATGGGACGTGGCTATGCGCATAGCGTATTCGGAGCCCGCGTTGGGCTCTGTTATGAGTAACTTGTCTGACATGATACGGGTCCGTCCGACTATTTCTCTAATAATTGCAAAATATGTGGTTTACGTCAGTGGGGAATATACGAAGACTGCACAATTAAGTATTGGCACGGTCCAGGCCTGGCTGTCCGTCCTTCTAAGCTGCACCGTCAGTTCGGCCCGCACTAATGTGAGATTGAACGCTGCTATCTGCCTGCTTACATCCGACAAGTAAGAGCCATTTGGAGCGCACATACGATACTATGTTCGTTCACTGATGGACGTTGCCATCGTTCTTGAAAAGGTCCCACATGGTGCAGGAAGTCAGAGATATTGCATGTCAATAATGAAGAGTTGGGACACGGTATCAATCGAATTTTTGACCAGGCGAGGAAGATTATGAAGCGCAATATTCTTGTGGGCGCTATGGTTTCGTTTTTTGTGGGATTGTCAGCACCGTGCATGGTGCACAGTCAGGAAACTCGAGAGCAGCCGGAAATAGATCCGGCGGGCAATCAACAGTCTGCTCCTGGTTATCTAACACAATATCCAGATCAACAGCAGCAACAACCGGTCTACCAACAACAAGATTCAAACCAAGGGCAGCAAGGGTATCCACAACAGCAGTTCGTCACGCCAGAGCCTCAGTATCCCTATGGGGCTCAGCAAATCACTCCACAAGAACCACAGTATGGTCAGCCATCCCAAGGCGGACAACAATACGGATCTCCTTATTACAGCCAGCCGCCAGCATATAATTACAACTTCGGAGGCGGTCAGGGTGGTTATACCGGCTATAGCCAGGCGCCGTCATACCAATATCCTCAATTCGGACCCCAAGGCGCGATGCTTCACCCGCGAGTGGCGACGGCTCCGGCTGGATTGACGATTCCGGTCACTTTGCAGACGGCAATTTCGACACAGGTGGCGAAAGAAGGCGATTTCGTGCAGGCAAGTATCGGCACCAATGTACAACTGCAAGGTTTGTCGTACATCCCTTCCGGTTCGGTGATTACCGGTCAGGTCACAGAAGCCACATCAGGACGCATGATGAACCGCTCAGGCAGTTTGGGCATTGAATTTACCAAACTGCAGTTGCCGAGCGGGCAAAGCGTTTCGATTCAAGCGCACGTTTTAGGAGACATCGGTAAATATCAGGATAAAGACGGCACCTATCATGGCGAAGGCTGGGGTGCAAAGCTGGGCAATTTTGCTCTGCGCAGCGGAATTGGTGCTGGGGCAGGGGCGGCTCTTGGTATGGCGATGGGAGGAATCACTCATGGCAGCGTTGGAACTGGTGCCTGGTCCGGAGCCGCTATCGGCGGAGGAATTGGTGCTTTAGATGACGTCTTTCTTCGCCGAGGCAAAAACGTTTTGATTCAATCAGGCACACCGATGCAAATTCAGCTCGATGCTGCGGTGCAAGTTCCGGTCGACATGCAGCCAAGTTACGGCGCCTCGTAACTGCAGATGCCGACAGCACAGCTGGAAGTCGACTCACCGAAAATTGAATCGCCTAAGCGGTTTCGCCTGGGTCTGCTAATGCTTTTGCCAACTGGACTTTGGCTGACAATTTTCATGTTGGCACCAGTTGCGATACTGGTTGTGTTTAGTCTTGGATCCCGTGACAGTCTTGGACACGTTGTACTGGCATTTCGTCCAGACAACTATGTGCGTTTCTTCGAAGGTCCCTATTTACTCACTTTGTTCCGATCGCTGACTCTGGCGACGACCACTACGATCGCTTGTCTTTTATTGGGATTCCCTTGTGCAATGTGGCTGGCATTCAGCGTGTCTCCGAAGAAGCAACAATTGTTCGTGACACTGCTGACGGTGCCGCTGTGGATTTCGTTCTTGCTCCGGATCTACGCATGGATTACTATTCTCAGACCTACTGGCATATTGCCGTCAGTCTTTCGCAGTATGGGATTTGACCCTCCACCGATGCTCTATAACCAAGGAGCTATTTTGTTAGGTATGGTCTATAACTACCTGCCGTACATGATTCTGCCGTTATACAGCACTCTAGAAAAACTCGATCGACGTCTTTTGGAAGCGTCCCGAGATCTGGGGGCGGACAGCTGGACTACCTTTTGCAGAGTGATGGTGCCAATGAGCACCCGCGGTATCGTAGCCGGTATCATTATGGTTTTCGTCCCAAGTCTCGGCGACTACATAACACCGGAACTTATGGGTGGTGCCAAGACGATGTATATCGGAAGTTTGATTCAGAACCAGTTTCTTGTAGTTCACGACTGGGCGTTCGGCTCGGCTGTCTCGACCATTTTGCTCGCGCTCGTTGGTGTGGGCATCTGGGTCTACTTGAAGTACGGAGAAGGCGACGTTCAGCGCCACTGATAATAGATTGACTGACCAATCGGAAAATGCTAATGGAGCTCTGGCTTGCTACCGAGCGAACAACATGGAGGCCGCGGCCTTAGACATTTGGCTGTCCGAATGATGAGCGCCTGGTACGGTTTGCAATTGCCATCCAAATGGAGCGTTTAGTTCAGTAGCTCTGGTTTTCGCAGCTCTAAAAAAGTTCTGTCCTCGAGCAAAGCGAGTGGGACCTTGTTCCTCAGCATTCTTAGTTTGACGCAATTCCGCATCTCGAGCATTCAGGTCCTCTTCACCTAGAAGAAGGACGAAATCTCTGCCAAAGCTTGTTGCCAGATTACTCTCCGATAGGTTTGAGCTACGTAAACCATATGGAAATTTGTGATCTGAATAACTTGGCAAAGTGTACCATCCCGCATTCGCGGCTATAGCTCGCCTGTATCGTGCACGAGGCACAAACAAAACAAGTCTGTGCACAAATTGGGCACCGGCCGAATGACCATAGATGTAGTAACTTGTGCTGACGTTAGCAGTTAAAGTTCTTACGTAATCAAATAGATGCTCAATCGTTGTGAAGGTCCATTTTGACTCAGGAATCGGGTTGTTGGATTCGTCGTACATGTTGCCCAACTGGTAGGACCGCGTCGGGAAGTTTGTGGCATTAAATTCAGGACAAAGAAGAAGACAATTATGTTCTTGAGCGTAATTGGTCCAGTTATTGCAATAGCGCTGTGCATCACGATTCACACCATGCATGACGAAAAGGATGGGCGAATCTTTTCTCAGCTTTTGTGGGCGATAGTACCAAACTGTAATTGGTCTGTCGGCATTCCCTCTCTCGTCTATAAATGTGAAATTGCCTGGACCGGTTGCCAGGTCTGGACGAGTGCCCTGGGTCTGCGCGAACGATATTCCATGAGAAGCAGCCGTTAAGCAAATAACAGAAATTATGACGAGTGAGGTTTTGAAGGCGGAAGCCTTTTTTGACATTTTGCGGTTCGCCATTTCCCCCGACTACTGC
>Ga0163151_10002704_pt1 | contig 26819 bp, 17 predicted proteins | sample OliLakLV19MP5IB2_FD_145596 | JGI IMG/M metagenome (GOLD analysis project Ga0163151, IMG submission 145596) | Freshwater microbial mat bacterial communities from Lake Vanda, McMurdo Dry Valleys, Antarctica - Oligotrophic Lake LV.19.MP5.IB-2 | ecosystem: Environmental > Aquatic > Freshwater >...
TTATTATCATTACACTATCACCTGCAGAGTTTCCAAATTCACCACTCAAGCGGATAGCTGTTTTTACGGAGTCAAAAACGCAATTCTCAATATCATGAGGACCGCCATGTTTTCGTGAACCGAAAAACGTGACAGCTGAAAATGAAATACCGTTGTCGAGATTAGAAAAAGAACAATTTCGAATATTCAAATTCCCAAAACTATGAAGTACCGACATTGCATTTCTACTCAATGGATTATTTAATCCAATTATTTTACAATTTTCGAATAAAATATTAAAAGAACCTGCTACTTCCATTCCTTTGTATAGATAGGAAGAAGACGAAGGTTGAACTGGATTCCACGAAAGATTTTTGAACTGGATATTTCTGGAGTTGTTTATGAAAGTAAACGGAAACAATACGTCATCGGGATTGCCACTTTCACTTTGAAATGTTATGGTATCGCTAAACATAAAATTTCCAAAACCGATATTAGAAGAATAATAACCAGCGCGAATGTTAAATGTTACTGGACCAGAAACGCCAACTGTAAAAACATTGCTAACAGCTGTAATAATGTCTACATAGTCGGGACTAACACCACCAACTGTATAAGTTCCATTTAGTTGAGCTATTGAATTATTACTATAGCTGATTGAAAAAAGGGTGAAACACCCTAGAAGTAGTTTACGCATTTAGTAAAGGTAGTGTTTCTTTTTTGTAAGGGGATTTAGTATATCTTATCCTGTTCTTTCATTTTTTTAATTCCATATTTTATGCAAAAGAAAGCAGGGATTGCAGTAATTAAACAAGCTCCTAAAAAGCCTATTATGAAGAATAATTTGTTTGTATTGTCTGTTGTTTCAGGCATTCTTGTTCCTAGTTGGGCAAGGGTAAGTATCGATACTATGCCTAGTAGACAGCCGATTAGCAAGAGTGTTAGGCCTAGGAGTTTTTTCATGCAATGAAATTAAACATTTTATTTAAGATATGTAAAATAATCTAAGCTCTTTTGCTATTACTAGACTTTCAGTTTAGCTCTTATGTAAGGATCCAAAATGTTTATTTATGTGCATTCTTAATTATGTTGCACCATAATCATCTTGGTATTATAGCTATTGCCTATCTGATCATACACCTGAAAAAGATAATTTCCATTCTGCAAATCTGAAACATCCACTGTTTCGTTCTTACTGTTTAACATTCCTCCTTTTATGTAGCGTCCGTTCACATCATTTATTTCGTACTGAAAAGTTCCGTCTATACTAAGTTCAACATTTAAATTCTCATTAACAGGATTCGGATATGCTTTCATAAAATCTTTTTTCACAAAAGGTGGATATGCCATTTGCATGGGAGACAATGCAAGAATAATCGGATACAAATTAAATGTTACCTCCATAGAATCACATTTGTCTATTACTTGCTGAAGTGTATAATCCGACATAGTTGAATCCTGCGATGGTGCATCACCAATCACCAACATCAACCGTTTATTACCCGGTGTCCAACTCATTTCTTCTACTGTTTTTACGATTGCATCGTTTACCGATTCTGGTGTATCCGGATTACCGATGGTTTTATAGTCCGTAAGAAATTTTTTCATCTTTTCGATGTCGTAAGATAAATCCAGACTGTTATACCAAAAATCATAATGCCAGTTTTTATCACCGTATTCGGCAATACCAACTTTTACATTGTTAAATTTTTCAAGATAGTCGAGGATAAGGTCCATGCTCTTTTGAACTTTTTCAATATCATCTGCCATGCTTCCTGTTTTATCAATCAGAAAAACAATATCAGTTCCATCATCAATTCTTGTTGACATGATTTCTATAATGGAGTTCAACAAGCTGTCTGCATCCGGAGCAAAGAAAGGACGGCCATGTAAACCGTTGGATAGGGAAGTAAAATAACTGACAGCCATTTTGCTGTAAATGCTGGTATCATATAAAGGAATAATTTTATTCAGGGAATCAATCACTGTTTCTTTCACATCATAAGCAACGTGTACAACCGGTTCGGAATCAACATAGGTATGTGCTTTAATAGAAGTACAAACATTAGATTGATGAGCTTTAACAGGTTCTTGAATTTCGGGACTTTCTTCTGCGAGAGGTTCGGTGATTTTTTCTTTTGCTTGAACCACATCTTCAGTGGGATTATCTAAAATTGCTTCTTCCTGAGGAGCATTGCATGAAAAAAGGATAGAGGCAAACAAAGGAAGTATCCAAAGGGCAGAACGGAAATTGAAAGCAAGTTTTTTCATGACGCAGATTTTTAGATTACAAATTGAAACAGGTTGCTTTTACAACCATTTGTCATATAACGATTGAGAGTATGAAAAGATACAGTGTATTTTGCTTTAGATTACCGAAAGGTTTGACCCCTCTGGGGTCATATGGGTTTGGGTGATGGTTTTTTACCAAGCTTCGACTCCTCGGGAGTCGTTGATTTTCTTATATGATTGTATTGAGGTTCATCTATTTTGATTATCCGAGTCCAGAGTGGTTGAACTCTATCTGAAGTTGCAAATTGCAGAAACATACACATTCACTTTCTTGCCACCATCTTCTCCAGGGATCCAATCTTTAAAACCCGTAACAATCTTTTCGATTTTGTCTCTGTCTTCAAAACTATATCCTTTTATTTGTTCAAATCTCATGGAGCCGTCTTTCATAACGGTATAATCTATAAATACTTTTCCACGTGCTTTTATGTTTTCTTTCTTGAAAGATTGGGTAAGGTAATCAGTAAAATCTTTGTAAGTAGCAGAATTAAAAACAGGATATTTTTCAGGAACAACAACATAGTCCATTGGCGGTTTAGGCTTTAAAGGACGTATCACATAAATAGTATGTTTTATATTGGTAGTAGTATATGGTTTTAGTTCGGAATTGTAAATGGTTAGTTCACATTCGAACGGACCTTCAAAAGCAGTAATGAATTCCAATTCAAACTTATTTTTATACAATCGAAGAGGAGAATTATGTTCAAAGAAGACAGAAATTTTATTTATGTCTTTAATTTTTGTTGTGTCAATTTCTATATAAGCTTTGTAGTTTTCGCCTGCATAAAGTGTATCCTTTAGTTCATAAAGTTTATAATAGTAGTTGTCCGGAAATTTTTTAATGTCCTTTGATAGTTTCCAATTTTGTGCGAAAGTGGAGAAGGGGATAATAAAATTAAAAAGGCAGACGAAAAGGAATAAAGATTTTTTCATGCTATTAAATTACGAATTTTATTTCAAGGCGGAGCTTAACGCTGGGTTTGCTTACTTCAATTTCCATACTTCTGCATTTTCAAGCAAGATGGACGTGGGACACTTATTTCATCTTTTGCTTTAGTTAGCAGTCCTGTTTTAATATCCCGTTTAAAAACAACAATGTTGTCAGAACCTGCATTTGCAACCAACAGAAATTTTCCACTGTTCTCGATCAGAAAACTCCGCGGATGTTCTCCAAAGGTAGATTGATTCGCAATGCGTTTCAGTTTTCCGGTGTTTATATCAATAGAAAAAATGGAAATAGTGTTTTCTCCTCTGTTAGATGCGTACAAAAATAATCCATCAGGTGATATGTGAATATCCGAACAGGAATAAGCATCTTGAATGGTTGCATAAGAATTGGTTCTTTGTATGGAATCCAGTTTGCCGTTTTTATAACTATAGGCTGAAACGGTTCCGCTCAATTCTTCAATGCAGTATGCGAATTTACCATTGGGATGAAAAGTAAGGTGACGTGGACCACTGCCAGGAACAGTATTTACATTCCATTCTTTCTTTTCAGTCAAAGGTTTTTCGTCATTCGCATTAAACTCAAATACTCTTATTTTATCAGCTCCCAGATCCGTGAAAAAAACATAGTTGTTATCCTGAGAGAACACGGCTGAATGAATGTGTGACTTGTCTTGCCTGTTTTTGACAATGCTGCTGTCCGTAAATTGAATGGTCTGACAAGCAGTGTTGACTGAACCATCTGCATTTGTTTTATAGACCGAAATATTTCCTTCCGTATAATTTGCATTGATAATAATATTGCTGAGCTTGTTGACTGAAACATAAACAGGATTTTCTCCCATGGCGGATTGTTTATTTATAAACGAAATGTTTCCGTTTGTGCTGTCTATTTTAAATGCAGTTACATTTCCGTGTTTAGGAAGCTTAGTGTCTGTGCAGGAATAAAGAAATTGTCCGTTTGGAGAAAGCGTCAAAAAGGAAGGGTTTGTAAGATCTTTACCTGTACTTACTTGTTTAGCTGTTCCTGTTTTTGTATTGAATTCAAAAACAAAAATTCCATTGTCAGGTTTTCCTTCGGTATACGTTCCAACAAATAAAAAAGTACTTTGGCCAAAGATAGAGAAAGGGAGGAGTAGGAAAAGTAACAATGATTTCATGCTATTAAGGTAAGAACTTTATTGAAGCCTGATAAGACAGGGCGCTCCTACGGAGCTCTTTTTTATCCTCATTTATCTTTTTAGAAACAGTTTACCCCTATGGGGTACAGTTTGGGTGTAAGCGTTTACGCCAAAGCATGGGGGCGATCTCCATTGCAAGTAAGATCCTACCATAACCAGCCCCATCGGGGCGGCCTGTTTATAATTCAGTAACGAGAGAAAAAATCCAGCTCCATAGGAGCGGCCTGTATCTGCCGATGGATCATTTTCGGCACCACTCGGCTTCACAACCGTCAAATAGCGAGGCGTGCTCGCTATCACAGTTTGATGATTTTATTCCCCACCCGGTTTTATTACTGTGAAATAGCGAGGCGTGCTCGCTATCACAGTTTGATGATTTTATTCACCTCCTGGTTTTATTACTGTGAAATAGCGAGGCGTGCTCGCTATCACAGTTTGATGATTTTATTCACCTCCTGGTTTTATTACTGTGACCCACTTCCCAGGCTTACGTGAATTAATTGTATTGTCATACATCGCTTCACAATAAATAGTTGGTAAATAATATCTTCCTACATAAGCTGCATTCAATACAATTCTAAACGTGCTTGTTTTGTATGGAGAAATATTGAAATAAGTATACACTCTGTCGTCACGGATATCCTGGTAAGTTGGATAATCACTTTTGATTACAGACTCTGCTTCTTCCATTCTTGTGTTATGAATTTCCCAACCGCTTGGGAAAATTTGTGACAATGCCATTTGCAAGTATTCACCTTTTGTTCCCGGATTGGTAATCTGTACCTCGGCAATAAAGTCGGTTCCTTGTTCCAGTTTTGTTACATCAATGGATGAACCTGTCATGTTGGTGTAATTAATAACCACTTTCAGATCGTTGTCAACTTCTGTCTGGTCGCCAGTTTCAGGAATACCTTCTAGAATAATTCTTGCAAACATAATTCCTGTTCCGTTATTGGTCACAGAAATGTTTCCTGCACTTGCATTTTTAATTGCCATGTCAATTTGTTTTACAGGCAATTTGGTATTGAGTGCAATCGGAGCATTGTTGTTTATTTTCACATTGTATTTCATTTCTTTGCTTGTTCCACCAAGTGCAGCAAACTTAGAAACAGAAATTAAACAATAAGCAGTTGTTTGTGTACTCATCCAATTGTTTCCACTCAATGCTTTTGAAACGGATTTTACAACCGGCCCGGCTTTTACTTTTTCGTTTAACAATGTTAATGTTTCCAAAATCATTGCATCATCACGGTCGTTTGAACCATAACTATAACCCATCTCACGGTAAGGAGTAGTTACATAAGGTAAACCGGTAATTAATTTTTTAGCAACTTCTGGTTGACCAATTTTTGCATAAGCAGCAGCCAATCTCCATTTTGCAGAAACAGATAAATTTGGTAATTCTTTCAATCTGTTCATAGCACCCAATTCAGGAGCTTTTGCTAAAGCTAACGTATACAAACGATAGGCTTGGTCTAAATCATAGTTGTAAGAATAGTAACCATGATTTGTTCCACGAGGCGTCCATGCATTAGCTTGGTTGCGTTGGTAACGTTTCCAGTTGTCGATTAATCCCGGAGGCAAAGCGTATCCTTTTGCTTCTGCTTCTAATAAGAAATGTCCAGCATAACTTGTTCCCCAATAATCCGCATCATAATGTCCCGCCCAATAACTCATTCCTCCGCTGGATGTTTGGAAAAGTTTGATGCGTTCAATTCCTGCTTTGATATTTTTATCAATTGCAATTTTGAAATCGCTGTTTAGTTCCATGATGTCGCTTAGGAATAATTGAGGGAATACAGATGATGTGGTTTGCTCGATACAACCGTGAGGATATTCAATTAAATATTTCAAGCGTTCACCTAAATTAATAGGAGGGATGCTGGATAATTCAAGAGTTCCTTTATTTGTTCCCGCCATGCCGGCTGGAGTGAAAGGACTATCCCACGTTTTACCTGCATCAATAATTGTTTCAATTACGTTCACCACTTTCGGATTTGGATTGCGCACATCAATTTCAATATCGTATGCCGCTTTTTCATTTCCGCTGGTTGCAATAATTTTTACTTTACCAATACCAAGTGCTGAGTTTACTTTTAATTTAAAGTTTACCACTTCATCACCCACTTCGGTAAACGAAATTGATTTTGATTTTCCATCAACAGCAGTAAACATATTGTTGGTTTGAATTTCTACTTTCACATTTTTTACATGTTTTTCCATTGCGAAAACAGAAACAGGAAGATCAACTTCTTCACCCGGACCAACAACACGAGGTAATGTTCCAAGTATCATTAATGGATCGCGGACAGGAGTTGTTTTTTCTGATGAACCGTAAGCCGACTTGTAACCCGCCACTACCATTGTTCTTACAGAACCAACATATTGTGGCATCATAAATTCGTGATTAGCAATTTGTCCTTTTTTCAAAAAGTAAGGACCCATGAATTTTACCATCGGTTTAAAACGGTTGGCTTTATTTCCACCTTTGTTTCCTGCTTCACCGTCACCACCAATCGCTAATATGCGGGTTAGTTCTGCTCCGAAAGCACCCATCACCATATCAAACATATCCCATGTTTTTACACCCAATGCTTCACGTGCATAAAATGCGCTCCAAGGATCAGGAGTTTTAAAACGGGTTAAGTCTAATAATCCTTCATCTACAATGGCAATGGTGTAGGTCATTTCTTTTCCATCTTTTTCAGAAACAGTAACAACAGATTTTGTCTCCGGTTTCCAAACGTCAGGCGTTTTAATAACAGGTGTTAAATGTGTTGCAGGGTCTTCCACCGAAATAGGAATCACACCATACAAACGAATTGGTAAATCGTTGAGCGTTTGTGCATGCGGCTGAATCATTGTTATGTTCACATACACGTTCGGTGTCATGTCGGCCGTTACCGGGAAATTGAAAGTTGTTTCACCTTTTTTCGTTTCTGCCCAAAAAGCTTTGATCACTTTTGAACCGCTTTCTACACTTATTAATGCACGACCTTCTCCAGAAGATGGAATGGTTAACTTCACATCTTCACCAACATTGTATTGTTTTTTATCGGAGCTGAAAGATAATAATGTAGCACCTGAATTTCCTTTTGGAGATTCTCCTGCCCAAGCTGGCCAATCGATGTAAACCGTTTGTCCTGTTCGGTGTCCGCTTTCTTCATCGGTTACACAAACATAGAAACGTCCCCAATCTGGGCGGTTCACACGCAAGGTAAATTGTCCTTTACCATTCACCGTTGAAATTACCTGGTCTTGAATGGGTTGTTTGTATTCGTTTCCTACATAGTTTGCTAAATCACCACTGTAAGAATCCCACCACCATCTCCAGCCAACTTTGTACACTTGTACTTTTAATTTGCTTTTCGAAACAGGTTTTCCATCACTGTTTAATGTTACTACTTTTATAACGTGATTTGTATCGGTCACCAACATTCCTGAAAATTTATTTCCTTCTGGAACTTTCATTCCCACATAACTTTCGTATGGAGAATATGGTAATGAGAATTGATCAATACTGAATGCACCACCTTTTTCAAACACGCGTACTTTGAAACTTGCTTTCAACATTCCGGGTGCAGCATCGTTTACTGTCAAGTCTGGTTTTACAGATGCTTTACCTTCCTGATCTGTATTGCCATCAAAAATAGTTTGTGCTTCGGAAGTAAAATTTCTTGCAACATCATCAAACTGGTACTCTTCGTATTTTTTGAAAGTAGTATTTGATTCAGATAAAGTAACTTCTACTTTTGCATTTAAATCTTTTGCAATTGCACCCACTAACCATTTCGCTTCCAGCGTTCCGTTTTCATCTTTGTGTGCAACAGAAAGTTTATCGCCTGGGAAAGTCAATTTGATTTTCAAGCGATTCGGCATAATCGTTTCTATTTTTATGTTCTTGGTAAACCAAGCGCCACCAACCTTTATACGAGCAGTCCAGTTTCCTGTAGGAGAACTTTTTTCGGTAGTGGTTGTGAAATTATAAAAACCGTTTAGCCCGACTGTCTTAGTCATTTTTCTAAACACTTGTCCTTGCGGATTCAATAATTCGAATTGCACGGGATGGTTTTTAGGAAGAGTGTTTTGTTTGTCTTCCAAAATAAACGACAAGAATAAAGTATCACCCGGACGCCATACACCGCGTTCACCATAAATAAATCCTTTCAATCCTTTTTGAACTTCTTCACCCGAAACATCAAATGCACTTAATGATAAAGAAGAGCCATCATCTAATTTTAAATACCCACGCTGATTGCCAACTTTCGCAATCATTAAGAATGGTTTACGTTTGAATGTTGCATCGCACATTCCTCCGCCATCTGTTTTAAGTGTTTTTAAAACTTGCAATTGATAGTCGTAAATTTCAACCGTTGCATTTTTAATTGGAGCAGTGGTAATTAAATTGGTTACGATAAATTTCATCGAACCATCTGTTCCGCGTTTTGCAATTAAACCTAAGTCTGAGGCAAGAATGTTTCTACTAACTTCTCTATTACGGTAATAATAATTCTTGCAAGGATTATCACGATCGTTGTAATCATAATCGTAATATTCATAATCATCATAATAGTAATCGCCATAATAATCCCAATCGTGTTCATCATCGAGATCATCAGTTCCATCACTCATTTCCTGCATGCCTTCACTTTCTTCTGCATTATCAGGTTCAGTACTTTCGCACTTATAAGTAGAGTATTCTTTTTTGAAAGAAATAATTACTTTATAGATAGCACCCGGCTCCGTTTTGATCAACTCGGCAAGGTCAAATGAATAGTTGTTCCATTTGCCCAGATCCATTGCACTTTTTTGAGTCAGTTGAATTGTTTTTTTCAAAACAACTTTTCCAACTCTTCTCAATTCACGATTTCCTTCCATGTTATTTACCTGAAGGAATTGAGGAATATTTTTTTCGTAGATCTTTAAGATCTTAACATCAACAGCTTTTAAACTAACTGCTTTGAAAGGGAAGATCAAGCCATTGGAATTTGGAAGGATACAGCCTTTGCCAATTAATTCAACACCTGGTTTAATTTCTTCGAACAGAACTTCCATCACATAACGTTCTTTCAAAGGCATTCCTAAAATATTTTTAACACCCAATTCAGCAGTGATGGTGCGAGCTCCAACTTGACGAACATTTGGATAAACGCGCACTTCGTTGTCCTCAATAATATATTTTAAAGTTGAACCACCAGAGATAGTAACAAGTCCATCAAGAACTTGATTTTCTAAAATAGGATCAGAAAACTGAAGTACAGCATATTGTTCAGGAGATTGAATCACTTTAACATCAACAACTTTAAAGTCGCCTAGTGCAGGAATGTCAACAATTTTACTGCCTTTTATAGCTACATCTATTGAAGCACCATCCCATTTAACTTCAACTATTCCAGCTTTTTCTGTACGCTGAATTCCTTCAACAGTAAAACGAGAAATGGTTCTGCTTCCTTCGTGAATCCATGTAATAGCAAGGTTTTTACCATTCTGAGAAACGGTAACAATTTTTTCCATTGCTTGTGGATTCGCAACATCAGCAGTAGAAAGTGTTCCTTCCAAACGCTGCGTACGCAAGGTTTTTTTGTCGGTTGTGGTCATGCGATCTACAAACACTTCATACGATTGTTGCATGGTTTGAAATTCGAATTCGAATGTTTCAAAGTCGGAAGGAACTTCTAATATATCTGACAGAAAAAATTCTGCATTATAATGTGTATTCGGTGGAAGTGGTTTCTCTGGGCGGAATTCAAGAGTTCTGCTGTCTAACCAAACAGTCGTTCCTTTGATAGAAGGAGAAAAATCAAAAAGTTTTTTGTCAATCGGTTTTCCAATTTCAATTGGAGACTCCATTTCATTCGTAAGCAAAATTCGAATGGTAGATTCATTTGAAATAATTCCTGAAGTATAGGCGTTGATATACGCTCCAAATGCAGGATTAGTGTCAGTTTCACCGTATGATGAAGTTTTTTTACTGAACACAATTAAGCAAATCATCCCAACGGCAACAAGTCCGGAGATGAGTACTAATAGTCGTTTTGACATTTTTGAGAAAATTTTTTTGGGTTAGTTTTTTGAGTAGAAATTATTTCGTGATGTAAATGTATGCCAAAATAACATTGTGTTATAAATTGTTAAATAATATTTATTTTGGGTAACAAGGGGGATATTTGTGCGTTATGGGATGGAGATGCCAATTACTCAAAAAAGCCAATTTTCACCTGATACATGTTCCATTTTATGGAAAACAACACTTTACAGAATCTAAAGAATAAAAACGACTCTAATTCTCTAACTATGAAATTAAACATGCTCCTTTTACTATTCAGTATTGGCACAATCTTTAGCTCTTGTGTTGATAAAAAAAATGTGCCAGAAGCCCCAAAAGTAGTTTCGAAATCAGCCTCTCTTATTATAGGTAATCCTTTAGATTGTGGAGTAGAGAATATTTCTTTTTTTCCGGTTGGAACCAATTACAAGCCAAAAATTTATGAAGGAGGGGAAGTTGCAAAGGTGCTAAAAGAAGCAGTATTGAATTTTTCATTAAACAGCAGAGGCTCTTATAACGATGTAAGTGCTGAATCAGAGTATATCAATGGAAATGAGAACGAGTTTGATATAAGAAATATCTTGTTTTACGACCGAAAATCTGGGCTGACGTATCCTTTGGTTTCGGACACGGTTCATATTTTATCTTTTGCCATTCATAAAGAATTTCCCAAACCGATGATTTTCTATAGAATTGTTAAAAAGGACATAAATGTAGATTCTGTATACAATTCACAAGATGCAATTATGCTTTTCATTTCTGATATTTTTGGAAAAAACATGACACAAGTAACCCCAGATGATGAACAGTTTTTGGAGTATTCCTATTATCCTGAAACGCAAAAAATACTTATTAAATCGGCTATTGACAGAGATGGCAACAAAGAATTTTCTTCTTCCGATGAAACAAATTTTAGAGATATGAATATCAATGAACCCAAAATGGGGCGTGAAATATTTTCAACCTCTTTAAAGGATTCATTGCGTTTTCAATAGCGGAACGTTTTTTGTTATTAATTAAAAACAACCGTTTATCAAAATTAGCGAATAAATTAATCATAAATACTTAAATTCGTTGTCACCCAGAGCGAAGTCGAAGGGCGTAAATTCGTAAAAATCCGTTATCCGTACCATATTATGAAAATATCAAGAAAACTATTCTTCATCATTCCGGCAGCCTTAGCGCTAGTATCGGCAACAGTTATTATTCAATCCGATAAAGAAGAAGCCATCGGCCAGATATTAATGCAGAGCTTAAACAGTGTGCATTACTCCCCTCAAACCATTGATAACGATTTTTCCCAAAAAGTATATAAATTGTATTTACAACGCTTGGATTATAACAAGAAGTTCTTAATCCAATCAGATGTGGATGAACTGAAGAAGTTCGAAAAGCTGATTGATGAAGATATTAACGCAGCAAAATTTGCATTTTTTGATAAATCGTTCGATATTATCAATGCCCGCGTAGAAGAAGCCAAATCTTACTATAGCGATATTCTTTCAAAGCCTTTTGATTTTACTGCTGAAGAAACTATTCAGTTGGATGCTGAAAAAGCAAACTATGCTAAAGACAAAAATGCTTTAAAAGATGAGTGGAGAAAATCCTTGAAATACCAAACACTTGCTCGTGTGGTGGATATGATGGAAAACCAAGAAAAAGCCCATGAGAAAAGTGATACCGTTAAATTAAAATCCAGAGAAGATTTAGAAGTAGAAGCCCGCAAAAAAATATTAAAAAGCAATGATGATTATTTTAAACGCTTAAAAGAGGTTGACCGTGACGATAGAATTGCAATTTATTTCAACGCAATTGCAGGAATTTACGATCCTCACACAGAATTTTTCGCTCCGAAAGACAAAGCGAACTTTGATATCGGCATGACTGGTCAATTAGAAGGCATTGGTGCACAACTGCAGGAAAAAGATGGCTATATTAAAGTGAGTAGCATTGTTCCCGGTAGTGCTTCTTATAAACAAGGACAATTAAAAGGTGGCGATGTTATTTTAAAAGTTGCACAAGGCGAAGCGGAACCTGTTGATGTGGTAGATATGAAAATGGACGATGCAGTAATGTTAGTAAGAGGTAAAAAAGGAACAGAAGTACGTTTAACGGTGAAGAAACCCGATGGCAGTATTTTAATTATACCTATTGTAAGAGATATTGTTGTTTTAGAAGACACCTATGCACAATCGGTTATTTTAAAAGGAAAAAAGAACATCGGCTATATCAAATTACCATCGTTTTATGCTGATTTTTCAGGTAAAGGAGGAAGAAGCTGTTCGAAAGACATAAAGAAAGAACTGGAAAAATTAAAAGCTGAAAATGTAGATGGAATTATTTTGGATTTGCGTTACAATGGTGGCGGTTCGTTGCCCGATGTAGTTGATATGGCTGGTTTGTTTATAGATAAAGGTCCGGTTTGCCAAGTAAAACAAAAAATGACTGGAGCGCAAGTGCTTGAAGACAGAGAAGCAGGAGTAGTTTATGATGGTCCGCTTACGGTAATGGTAAACTCTAATTCCGCATCCGCTTCCGAAATTATGGCAGCAGCCATGCAAGATTATAACAGAGCATTGATTGTAGGAACATCTCCTTCTTCTTTTGGAAAAGGCACCGTTCAGCGGTTCTTCAATCTGGATGATTATTTGCCACCAGCGTATGCAAACATCAAACCTTTGGGAGAAGTGAAAATTACTACTCAGAAGTTTTACCGCATCAATGGTGGAACCACACAATTAAAAGGAGTTATTCCTGATGTTGTTTTGCCTGACCCTTATTACTTATTGGATCAAGGAGAGAAAGAGCAAGATTATCCAATGGCATGGGATGAAATTACTCCGGCAAAATATGCAACATTGAAACAAGCCTATTCTGTTTCTCAAATAAAAACCAACAGTACAGAGCGCGTAAAAAACAATCCAGGTTTTGGAATTTTGAATGATGCTGCTAAACGTTTGAAAAAACAAAAAGACAATACCGTTGTTTCCTTGAATTTTGATAAATATGTAGCAGAACAAAAAGCATACAAAGCAGAAGCAAAGAAAATGGAAGCGCTGGATAAAGAAATTGAAGGAGTAGAGGTCGTTGCATTAAAAGCAGATGCTTTCCCAGAAAGCGATACTGTAAAAGTGAATAAGAACAAAGATTGGTACAAAGCACTCCGAAAAGATATTTACTTGCATGAAACTGTTTCGATTATGAATGAGATGAATAATGGGGTGACAATGGGTAAATCAAAAGAGAAATAGTTTGTTGATTGAACGAGTATAAAATTTTGTGATTTGATTATTATTATAGACCCTTCTGGAAACAGAAGGGTTTTTTTCTTTTGGGATGTTTGTTTCGGAGCGTCATTGCGAGCGAAGTGAAGCAATTTCGAAGTCATTCCCCTCTCCTTCTTAGAGGAGTTAGGTACAACAAAAAAGCCCTGCATTTTCATGCAAGGCTCAATTAGTAGTAGTTTTTCTGTGTTTCTGTATTATTTCACCAACTCACCATTTTGGTAAGTTTGAGTAGTAGTAACTTTTCCTGTTTCATCATACCATGTCCAAACACCATCTTTTTGTCCATTGTTATCATAAATACCTTCAAAATTTTTATTTCCGTTTTCGTGGTAACCTGTCCAAGTTCCCGTATTTACCATTCCTGTAGCAATACCGCCTTCGCTGTGTTTTTTACCATTTTTATGGAAATGAGCAGCTTTCCCGATTGTAAAGTTGATTTCCGACTCTAATTGACCGTTATCATACCATACTTTCCAGGTACCAATCATGATTCCGTTACTATAATATTCTTCTGTACGAACGGTTCCGTTCTCGAACCAGTTTGTCCATTTGCCATCTTTTATAACGTTAACCGACTGGCGAGCTTGAATTTCTTTGGCAGCAGTAGCATCAACAGATTTACCAATTACAACTCCTTCACTTTTTTTGTTACCGTTTGGCCAAGTTTCAACTCTCTTGTCTTGTGCATTTGCTGTTAAAAACAATGCAATTGCTGCGAATGTGAATACAATTTTCTTCATTTTGTTAGGGATAATTTTTATAATACAAAGATATTTAAATATTTTTAGCTCTGATAAATCAAAAGACTATATTTATGATGAAATATTAACCTCAAAGGTTGCATCAAAACGGATAATATGGCTAAAACTAAACGGATTCTTAATTGTGTGCCTTCCCGCGATAAGCAGGATGATTGGCAAATGGACAAGGCAAAAGAAATGGGGCTTAGTCCAAAAAAGAAACCTCTTCCAAAATCGGTCGATTTGAGAGCTGTTTGGTGGAAAGTAGGAAATCAAGGTGAAACCGGAGCTTGCGTAGGTTGGGCAACAGCCGATTCGTTATTAAGGTATCATTTTACAAAGGCAAAAAAGATCAAACCGGGCGAACGTATGTCGGTGCGCTTCATTTGGATGGCTTCTAAGGAAATGGATGAATATGTCGACTATCCAACTACGTTTATAGATGATGCTGGAACAAGTTTAAAGTCGGCACTTAAAGTAACCCGGAAATTCGGGGCTTTAAAAGCCAACCATTTTGCATTTGATGGTAAACTGGTAAAGATAAAAGAAGGCAATTTTTTAAAAGTGGCTTCTAAGTATAAAGTGAAAGCCTATTTTAATCTCACCAAAAAACAATCGGGGAAATTAGAATTATTTAAAGAATGGCTAGCGTTTAACGGCCCAATCCTAACCTGCCTAGATTGCGATAGTGCATGGAATGATGTAAAAAAGGATGGCTTATTAACTAAGTTTGATAAAAAATCGGTGGAAGGAGGACATGCCATTTCAATTGTTGGTTATACCGAAACACATTTTATTATTCGTAACAGCTGGGGAACAGATTGGGGGCATAAAGGATTTGCCTATGCGAACTTCGATTATGCAAAGGCTGCTTTTAAAGAAGCGTATGGGATTGTGATATAAGAAAAGATAAGAGTCATTAACAGGGAGATCTCGTGTTGCGGCACGGGATGACAGTTTAAAATAACAAATAACAAAAACGATATGATAGCAAATCAAAAACTCAGCAAAAATTTTTCTTTGCACGAATTGTTATTAACGAGTCATCGTAAGTTTGATGACGCGCAATACAATCCTTCACCAGAAGTGGTGGCTAATTTAAAGGCGTTGTGTGTAAATGTGTTACAACCATTGCGTGATGCACTGGCTACGCCTATCACTGTTAATAGTGGTTATCGTTGTCCTGCTTTAAACAAATCCATCGGTGGTGCTAGTAAAAGTCAGCACATGACCGGACATGCAGTAGACATTATTGATTTGACGAATGGCAATGAAAAACTGTTCAAAAAAATAAAAGCATTGAAATTACCTTTTGATCAGATGATTGACGAATTTGGTTTTCGTTGGGTGCATGTTTCTTTTGATCCCAAACGCAACAGAAAACAAATTTTGCAAGCAAAAAAGGATGCAAAAGGAAAAACAATTTATGTTACTCCTAGCTTGTAACAATATAGATTAGACGTTCGTCATACCCTTCGACTCCGCTCAGGGTGACGAATTGAAAATTTGTAGCGTGTGCCTCCAAAAGGGGAAGTAGGAGAAGAAATTATAATCGCACATCAAAATAAATATTTAAGGTATGAATTTATCAATCAAAAATCTTTCAAAAACCTATTCAAATGGCCTAAAGGCATTGAATGATATTAATCTTGAAATTGGGAGCGGAATGTTTGGCTTGCTTGGTCCGAATGGAGCAGGTAAATCTTCATTGATGCGAACCATTTCTACTTTGCAAGAAGCTGATAGCGGAAGTATTATGCTTGGAGATATGGATGTGCTCAAACAAAAAGATGAGGTGAGAAAAGTGTTGGGTTATCTTCCACAAGATTTTGGTTTTTATCCACGTGTTTCTGCTTGGGACATGATTAATCATTTTGCTATTCTGAAAGGAATCAACAATCCGAAAGAACGTAAAGAAATTTGTGAATCACTTTTGAATCAAACCAATTTGTTTGAAGCCAGAAAAAGAAATATCGGAGATTACTCCGGAGGTATGCGTCAACGTTTTGGAATTGCACAGGCCTTGTTGGGAAATCCTCAGTTGATTATTGTGGATGAACCAACAGCAGGATTGGATCCGATGGAACGTAACCGTTTTCATAATTTATTGAGTGAGATTGGAGAAAATATCATTGTGATTTTATCTACACACATTGTAGAAGACGTTCGCAACTTATGTTCAAATATGGCAATTATGAATCAAGGAACAGTATTGTTGTATGGGAAACCAAATCAGGCAATAGAAGATATGAAAGGAAAAATCTGGATGAAGCTAATTGATAAAGAGCAACTGACAGAAAATAAAGCAGCACATAAAGTGATCTCTACAAAAGTGGTGGAAGGGAAAATTCAAATTCATGTGTTTAGTGCAACGCAGCCGGATGGTTCTTTTGCTCCTTTGGTAGCGGATTTAGAAGATGTTTATTTTGCGACCATCACGAACTAAAATGTAAATAGCGTCAGTTCGAGCGGAGTCGAGAACAAGCCCGCTTCTCGACTCCGCTCGAACTGACTGCGAAAAAACAATATTATAACGAATTAACTCTATTATGTTAAAAGAAATCTTCTTTTTCGAATTAAAACTCTGGTTAAAAAAACCGGCTACTTATATTTACTTTTTAGTGTTTTTTATTTTGTCTATGTTTGTGACCGCTGCTTTGGCTGGTTTGATTGGTTCGTCTGGCGATTCAAATGTTACTATCAACTCTGCAAAAGCAATTGCTGAAAATTTAAACGGACTCATCACGGATTTAATTGGAATTATTATTCTGATTACAATTATTGCTCCTGCTGTTTACAAAGATTTTCAATACAACATGCATCCTTTGTTGTTCACTAATCCGATTTCAAAATTCGGATACATGTTCGGTCGTTTTTCTGCTTCTTTTTTAATTGCAATGTTTGTGATTTCGGGCGCGTTGGTTGGACACATGATTACGTGTGCGCTTCCTGGTATTGAGGCGGAGCGATTGGGTGCTTTTAATTTGATGAATTACGTTCAGCCCTTTTTATTTTTTGCTATTCCAAATACTTTATTAGTGGGCGCTATTTTCTTTTCTGTAGTTACGTTTTCGCGCAATATGATTTCGGCTTATGTTGGTGCAATCATATTATTGGTTTTAAAAGGGATCTCTCCAATTCTGCTTTCTGATATTGAAAACCAAGATTTGTCGGCAATGTTAGATCCTTTCGGAGATCAGGCTTTTGCGAATGCTACTAAATACTGGTCGGCTGAAGAACAAAATACGTTAGGGATTCCAATGGGTGGAATATTAATGTATAACCGCTTGTTGTGGGTTGGAATTTCTTTGGGAATAAGTGCCTTGACTTTTTATCGTTTTCAGTTTTCACAATTTAATAATCCGGTTTCATTCTCCTGGTTCAGAAGAAAAAAACAAGAAATGAAATCCATTGCATCTGTTCCGTTGATGTCCTTGTCGGATTTGCCAAAAGTAAAACAAATTTTCACTTTCAGATTTACTCTGTACCAAATTTGGTTCTTGGCAAAATTTGAATATTTCAAAATCATTAAAACTATTTTCTTTGTAATTATTGCTTTGTTGTGTGTGTTGGTATTGACATTGGTTTCGCCATTGTCGGCACAAATTTATGGAACGCCAACTTTATTAGTCACGTATCAAGTTTTACAAATTAGCGGTGTCATCTTTATGTTGTTTGCGCCCATCTTAATTGTTTTTTATTCAGGCATTGTGGTTTGGCGTGAAAAGGATTCGAAGGTAGATGAGTTGGTGGGCGCTTCTCCGATTTCAACATGGACTTCCTTTTTATCAAAATTGATTGGATTGGTGTTGATGCAGATGACTTTGTTGGTGCTGATTATGCTCACCGGAATTTTTATTCAGTTGTATGATGGTTTTTATGAAATAGATGTTCTGTTATACATACAGGATTTGTTTGGTTATAAATTAATCGGGCTTACATTGTTATGTGCTTTGTCGATGTCGATTCAAGTTATCTTCAATCAAAAATTTGTAGGGTATGCAATTTCTGCAGTCTTGATTGTGGTGTTGCCAATCTTAGCAAGTAGTATGGGTTGGAACAATGGTTTGTATCAATTCAACAGTAGCGGTCCGCGTATGGTGTATTCAGACATGAATGGATTCGGTCATCAATTGTTTTCATTCTTGGTATTCAAATCGTATTGGGTAAGTTTCGCAATGATTTTGATCATCTTTTCGAACCTGATGTGGATTCGTGGAAAAGAAAAGGGATTTAAAATTCGTTTACGTATTGCAAAGTTTTCATTTAATCGACCGGCAAAAATTGCAATGACTTTAAGTATATTGGCTTTTTTACTTTTCGGTGGTTTTATTTATTACAATACCAATGTATTGAATAAAAATATTTCGGAGAAGAAGCAGGAAAAGATGCAGGCAGAGTTTGAGAAAAAGTATAAACGTTATACTAATACTCCTCAGCCACGTATTGTTGCTGCAAACTGGAATGTGGATATTTTTCCTCAAGAAAGAGGTGTGAAAATGAATGGGTATTATTTCATTAAAAACAAAACGGATAAACCTATTGATAGTTTGTTGGTGAATTTATTTCCAGATATAAATCTAATTTCGATGAACTTTGCTACAGAATATGGTGTGACACTTCCTTTGGATGATAAAGAATCTGGTTTTAGAATTTACAAACTCGCAAAAAAATTAATGCCTGGTGATTCAATGAAAGTAAGCATGACTCTAGATTATTTTCCAAAAGGATTTAAAAATTCGGATGCAGGAACTTCTGTTATTTATAATGGAACATTCTTTAATAGTATGTTTTTGCCAAGTTTTGGTTATTCAGAAGGTTCTGAGTTGTCGGAAGATTCGGATCGTAAAAAATATGGTTTAGGTAAAAAGGAACGCATGGCGAAAGTGAACGACTCTACTGCTTTAAAAAACAATTATATTTCAAGCGATGCTGATTGGATTGACTTTGAATGTACCTTGAGTACGGTGACGAATCAAATAGCAGTTGCTCCTGGATATTTATTAAAAGAGTGGGAGAAAGACGGAAGAAAATATTTTCATTATAAAATGGATTGCAAAATTTTAAATTTCTATTCATTCTTATCTGCACGTTATGAAGTGAAACGCGACAACTGGATTCCAAATCCCGGCTCCGCAAATAAAGAAGCTGTAGCGATAGAAATTTATTATCACAAAGGACATGAATATAATATAGATAAGATGATTAACGGAATCAAAAAATCACTTGATTACTATACTAAAAATTTCAGTGCTTACCAACATCGTCAAGTTAGAATTTTAGAATTCCCGCGTTATGCAACATTTGCACAATCGTTTCCGAATACGATTCCTTTTTCAGAGGGAATTGGATTCATTGCAAAAGTGGATACATTAGATCCGGAGTCGGTGGATTATCCGTTTTATGTGACTGCACACGAGGTGGCGCATCAATGGTGGGCGCATCAAGTGATTGGTGGAAATGTTCAAGGAGCAACAGTGATGTCGGAAACCATGAGTCAGTATTCCGCATTAATGGTGATGGAAAAAGAATTTGGTATACAAGCTATGAAGAAATTTTTGAAGTATGAGATGAATACCTATTTGCAACAACGTGCAATGGAAAGTAAAAAAGAATTGCCATTGATGTTGTGCGAAAACCAACAATATATTCATTACAACAAAGGAAGTATTGTGATGTATGCTTTACGAGATTATATCGGAGAAGATTCTTTGAATGCTGCTTTGGCGAAGTACATCAAGAAAGTGGGATATCAAGAACCACCCTATACCAATTCGGTAGAGTTTGTCAATTTCTTGAAAGCTGCAACACCCGATAGTTTGCAATATGTCATCAATGATATGTTTGAGAGCATCACGCTGTATGAAAATAAGACAACCAAATGTTCGTACACGAAAACAGCGGATGGGAAATACAAAGTGAAGATTTCGGTAAATTGTAAAAAACAAAAAGCGGACAGTGTTGGAAAAATGAAAGAGGTGGTCATTGCTGATTGGATTGATGTTGGGGTGTTTGGTAGCAAAGAGGTGAAAGGTAAAAAGACAGAAACTGAATTGTATTTGAAAAAACATAAAGTAACTGCAAAACAAATGGAGTTTGAAATTATTGTGAATGAAGAGCCAACAAAAGTTGGAATAGATCCTTACAATAAATTGATCGACAGAACTCCGGATAATAATACGAGATTGATGACCGACAAGGCTCCAGCTAAAGATGCAGAAGAGGGTGGAGCTTCGATTACGATTGGGGGCTAAGCGAAAAATTGCTCGCAGATTTCGCAGATTTTCGCAGATTTTTTATTTGCTGTGTTTCCTCGATAACGTCATCCCTTGCCATCCTTCGACTTCGCTCTGGACATGCTGGGATCTCCCTGTTGCGGAGACGTTGTGTTTTCGGATTAATTGTCTTCGACAATCGGATTTGATACTAGTGTAAAATTTAAAACTACGATTATGAAAAAGCTACTTCTATTATTTACTTTAATGTTATTTACTATGAGCACATATTCTCAAGAAGATGTAAAAGGAATTATCACTAAAATCATGAATGACCAGGAAGCTGCCTGGAACAAAGGTGATATCGATGGCTTTATGTCGGCCTATTGGAAAAGCGATAGTTTGAAATTTATTGGGAAGAATGGAATTACTTACGGTTGGCAAAATACGTTAGATAATTACAAAAAAAATTATCCCGATAAAGCAACAATGGGAACATTGGACTTTACCATTATTAGTATAGATGAAGTTTCTTCAAGTACAGCTTTTGTTGTTGGAAAATGGCATCTAAAAAGAGACAAAAGTGATAAAGGGGATGTTGGTGGCTATTTTACCTTGGTGTGGCGAAAAACAGAAACACGCTGGGTAATTACGCTAGATCATACGAGTTGATTTTCTATTATTTCCCTTTCCCTTTATTTCTCTGCATCCAATTCACATCGTTTGTATCGTATCTACTACCGCGTTTTGCTTTGTACACTTCAAAACGTGATTTGGTGATTGTTTTTGGCCAAGAGTTATTTTCTTCATTGATGTCGGCTGTTTCTTTAAATGGATCAATCAAAATAGATTTTACTTCTTTGTATTTCACAAAAGTCTTTTCAACATTTTGTTCGTTTTTTCTCCAGATGTAGGCGCTAATTTGTTCTGTTTCGCTTGTTCCGTCAACAAAATTCCATTGAATGATAATTGGCATTACCAATCCTCCTTTGTTTGTAAAGGACAACTCATAATAAAAATTATTGGCGAATGCTTTTATATCTTCATCAGTAAGCGGATTCAATTTTGCATTTGCATTGTACTTTACTTTATCGGGATACATTAATTTTGGTGCTTTGTTGTAAAAATAGTAGTCTCTCAAAGCTGTGTCTGTATCCACCAAAAATTTCATTCCGCTTTGTTTGTTTCTGATTTTTGAAACGTTTTGAAACTCTTCTGTTTCTTTTATTTCAGGACGTTTCCATGTTTCCATTTTTTCTGGAACTTCTTTTGAATTTTTTACGGTGAACATTTTTACTCCATCTAAGGAAATGTCAACAGGATCCGTATCATAAAACCAACCTCTCCAAAACCAATCTAAATCTACACCTGATGCATCTTCCATTGTTCTGTAAAAGTCGGCAGGAGTAGGGTGTTTGAATGCCCAACGTGTTGCGTATTGTTTGAAAGCAAAATCAAAAAGTTCGCGACCCATTACTGTTTCTCTCAAAATATTTAGAGCAGTACACGGTTTTCCGTATGCATTCGCTCCGAAATTATTAATGTTCTCACTATTGGTCATAATCGGTTCTAACTCATTTTTAGTTGAACGCATGTAATCGGTAATTTTATCTGCTGGTCCGCGATTAGATGGATAATTATTGTCAAACTCCTGCTCCGTCAAAAACTGACAGAATGTATTTAATCCTTCGTCCATCCAACTCCATTGACGCTCGTCACTATTAATGATCATTGGGAAGAAGTTGTGTCCTACTTCATGAATAATTACTCCAATCATTCCGTATTTTACTCTTTCGGTATAAGTTCCATCTGTTTCTGTTCTTCCATAGTTGAAACAAATCATTGGGTATTCCATTCCGTTAGCCGCTTCTACACTTATTGCAACAGGATAGGGATAATCAATGGTGTATTTTGAATACGTTTTGATTGTATGCGCAACAACCTTTGTAGAATATTTTGAATAGAGTGCATAGGATTCTTTCGGATAATAACTCATGCACATCACATTTTTTTCGCCTTGTTTGATTGCCATTGCATCCCAAATAAATTTACGAGAGCTTCCCCATGCGAAGTCACGCACATTTTCTGCGCTGTATTTCCATGTTTTGAATTTTGATTTATCAGGATTTTTTTCTTTTTCTTTTGCCTCTGATAAGGTTGCAATTTCAACAGGCTTGTCGGATGTTTCTGCTTGTTTCCATTTTGCGAGTTGTTCCGGAGTTAATATTTCATTGTAATTGGTGCAGGTTCCAGTTGCAGCAATAATGTGATCGGCAGGAACAGTCATGCTTACTTTATAATCGCCAAATGCCAATGAAAATTCACCTCTTCCAGTAAATTGTTTGTTGTTCCATCCACCATAATCGTTATAAACACACATGCGTGGATACCATTGCGCCATGGTAAATAATGCGCTTCCATCTTCAAATGGTTCGTAACCACCTCTTCCTCCAATTCTTGTGCGTTCTGGAATTTTATAATTCCATTTTATTTTAAAAATAAATTGTTGTCCCGATTTTAAAACCTGAGGCAAATCAATACGCATCATGGTGTAGTTGATGGTGTAAGGAAGTTTTTTTCCTGCTGCGTCTTCAACATAAACAATGTTAACTCCACCGCCATCCAGTTGCTTTTTAACATCCAAACCAACCAATTGCTGATCGGTAACGGGCTGATTGATTTTACTCCCATCAAAATAATTGGATTCGTTGCTTGGGTTGTGTTGGTTTTCGTCAAGTTGCAGCCATAAGTATGAAAGCGCATCGGGCGAATTGTTGGTATAAGTAATTTGCTCTTCACCTTCCAGTGTCAAAGTCTTTTCATTAATGAAAGCATCAATCACATAATCAGCTTTTTGTTGCCAATATTGATTGCCGGGTGCACCAGATGCTGATCGGAAATTATTTGCATCGGGCAAAATGGTTCCTAGTTGCTCAAACTTGTTTCCGTGATTGGATTTAGGATTGTTTTGAATATTCTGAGCAAAGAATGAATTTGTAAAAAATAATGCTGCTATTAAAAATGTAATTTTTTTCATCAGAGAGATAAAGGTTAAATTTGTTCTAAATCTAAGAAAAAAAGGCATAAGTGATGCTCAATTATGATGAATGGTTGGTATGGCTTATGGTAATTCCTTAGATTTGTTTAATGGTAGGGAATTGTTGCCGCAGACCTGTCAGTCGAGCCGCAGATTCGCAGATTTTTTTAAGTAAACAATTTAATAGCAGATTTATCCGCAAGCGGATTGGATTAGATGATGATGAGAAAAAGAAAAAATATAATTTATGCAATAGCTATTTCTTTGTTTATAGTAACGAGTTCATTCGTGCCGATGCTGCACAAATATTATTTTAGTTTAACGGAAGTGAACATCGATACAAAAAAGCATAGTATGGATGTAAGCTGTAAGCTATTTATGGATGATTTGGAATTGGAATTAAATAAATTGAGTACAAAAAAAATTGATTTGAGTATGTCAGTGAAAAACAAAGAAGTGGAAGAATTACTGTTTACTTATCTCAATAAAAATTTCAAGATAAATGTGGGAGGAAAGCTGCAAAATTCGAAGTTTGTGGGATATGAAATTGAGAATGATGCTGTTTGGTGCTATATGGAAACTGCTAATTTTAAAGGAAAAGGAACCGTTTCAATTATGAACACACTTTTGTATGATAGTTTTCCTGAGCAGTCCAATTTAATGAATGTGAAATGGGATGGAAATAATAAAAGTATGAAGTTGAGTAATCCGGATAAATTGGCGGAATTTGAGTTCTAGGGAGCATTCGCATTTTTGCTCGCAGATTTCGCAGATTTTCGCAGATGAATTTTTATAGAGTGGCCATTAAAACACATACAGTTCCGCGCAAATCTGCGTGATCTGCGAGAATTTTTTTCGGAGCTCTAAACTTCCTCGTTAACAACACCCATTGCACAAAATTTATCGATGCGTTGTGTAACTCGTTTTTTAGGATCTATTTTTTCCAAAGCGGTTATGTGTTTTAAAATTTCTTCTTTTACCGTTTTGAATGTTGCTTCCTGATCGGTATGCGCTCCTCCAACAGGTTCTTTGATAATTCCATCGATTAGTTTATTTCCGAACATATCATTCGGAGTTAATTTTAATGCTTCTGCAGCACGTTCTTTGTTATTCCAGTTTCTCCATAAAATGGAAGAACAAGATTCTGGAGAAATTACCGAGTACCAAGTGTTTTCCAGCATCAATACTTTGTCGCCAATACCAATTCCTAAAGCTCCACCGGAAGCTCCTTCACCAATTACAATACAAATAACAGGCACTTTTAATTGTGACATTTCCAACAAATTTCTAGCAATTGCTTCTCCTTGTCCGCGCTCTTCAGCTTCCAATCCTGGAAAAGCACCGGGAGTATCTATTAAAGTAACGATAGGTTTATTGAATTTTTCAGCGAGTTTCATCAAGCGTAAAGCCTTGCGATATCCTTCTGGGTTAGGCATTCCGAAGTTGCGGATTTGGCGCATTTTGGTGTTGATCCCCTTTTGCTGACCAATGAACATAACGGTTTTACCATCAATGCTTCCGAAACCACCAACCATTGCTTTATCATCTTTCACCGTACGATCGCCATGCAATTCAATGAATGTGCTATCGGTGATATAGTCGATATAGGCTAAAGTATATGGTCTGTCGGGGTGACGAGAAACTTGAACACGTTGCCATGGCGTAAGATTGCCATATATTTCGGTACGTGCTTGTTTTATCTTTTCTTCAATGTCAGCCGTTGTCTTCGAAGCATCCACACCACTTTTTTCAGCTGCTTCTTGTATTTTCTCCAATTGAGTTTGTAATTCTTCAATTGGCTTTTCAAATTCTAAATAGTTCATTCGTTCGTTGTTTAGAGGGTGCTAAAATACTAAAAAAGCCTGAATATCATATTTGTCTGTTTATCAGGCAGTTTTAATCAAAGAAAGCGTAATATAGGGTTGAGATTTCTACTTAAAAGCGTTACTTTTTTCTTGCCTTTTCTATCCAGCTAACAATAAAACGACTATTATATAGTAGATATAGTCCAAGTGCAACTTTTACTCCTGAGAGAATAACCCATCGGAAATGTCCGAGTGAATTATCACTAAAATCATTGCTTTCTAGCTTATAGATATAAATATCCTTTATGAAATTTGGAATTTCATTGAGTAGAGTAATTCCTCCAATAACGATAATACAAATAGTAAGAACGCTTGAGCGATGGATCTTGAAAGAAGAGAATTCGCTTTCCAGATCATCGTTTTGTGTGATCTTGTCAATCAAAACATGCGTTTTGAATAAGAGTAATCGTAGTACCAGTATATAAAGGACAAGACTCGCAAATGTAAAACCCACATATGCAATATTATTAATTAGTAAATCTCTTTCGTAAGAAAATATTTCCCAAGATTTGATAAATAAACTTATCATGGAAAATAATTCAGGAAGCATAAATAATCCTAAAATTTTAATAACGATAGTAAGAAGTCCCTTTACATTCATGTTGTTTATTATATGTTTTCAAAGCTAAAAATAATTAAGGAAAGAATCGACTTTAAGCAATTTATTTACACCTTTGCACTATGATTACCTTCCCAAACGCAAAAATAAATATAGGCCTCAACATCATCGAAAAACGTGATGATGGTTTTCACAACTTACAAAGTTGTTTTTATCCTGTGGGTTTATGTGATGCCTTGGAAGTAGTTGAAAATACAGAAGCAGGAGCAGAGCGATTTACTTTTACTTCATCAGGAATCGAAATTCCAGGCGATGCCACCGACAATCTTTGTTATTTTGCATACCATGTTGTGTCACAAGATTATCCCTTACCAAATGTAAAAGTGCATTTACACAAACACATTCCGATAGGTGCCGGTTTGGGAGGCGGTTCGGCTGATGCTGCCTTTTTTATAAAATTATTGAACGATAAGTTTGAACTCGGAATCTCTTGGGGAGAAATGCACCATTATGCGCGACAACTCGGAAGCGATTGTTCTTTTTTTATTAGTAACAAACCTTCTTTTGCCGAAGGAGCAGGAGATGAATACGAATCGATGAAATTGGATTTGAGCAAGTATTATGTTGTGTTGGTTTACCCTGAAATTCATATAAATACTGGAAAAGCTTATAG
>Ga0163151_10002706_pt1 | contig 26801 bp, 26 predicted proteins | sample OliLakLV19MP5IB2_FD_145596 | JGI IMG/M metagenome (GOLD analysis project Ga0163151, IMG submission 145596) | Freshwater microbial mat bacterial communities from Lake Vanda, McMurdo Dry Valleys, Antarctica - Oligotrophic Lake LV.19.MP5.IB-2 | ecosystem: Environmental > Aquatic > Freshwater >...
ATTCATAATTCATAACTCATAATTCATAACTCATAACTCATAACTCATAATTAATAATTAAAAACAGGTTATGTCAGACATAAAATTTAGTGATGAAACATTAGCAGTTGCCAATAAAATCATTGCGCGTTATCCAGAGGGAAAGCAGAAGTCTGCTTTGATTCCTTTATTGCATTTGGCTCAGGCCGAATTCGATGGTTGGTTAAGTCAGGCTTCAATGGATTACGTTGCTTCTTTATTGAAAATTCAGTCGATAGAGGCGTATGAGGTGGCATCTTTTTATTCGATGTTTAACCTTAATCCGGTTGGCAAATGCTTAATAGAGGTTTGTAGAACCAGCAGTTGTTGGTTGCGTGGTGCCAATGAGGTGATAGACCATATTGAAAAGAAATTGGGAATTAAGGAGGGTGAAACTACTGCTGATGGCATGTTTACTTTAAAAACTGTTGAATGTTTGGGCAGTTGCGGCACGGCTCCAATAATGATGATTGGCGCGCAGTATCACGAAAACCTAAGCCACGAAATGGTGGATGGTATTTTGGATCAGTGCAAAACTGAGGCCAATAGAAAAACGTATTTAGATAAAGTGGTTGTTGATAAATATTAATCCCATGGGTAAAAAGATATTATTAGCGCACGATCATGTGCCGGGCATTCAGGGGTATCAAGTTTACCGCGAGAATGGCGGATATGCTTCGGTAGAAAAGGCTATTAAAACAATGACTTCTGAGGCTTTGGTTGAAGAAGTGAAGAAATCTGGTTTAAGAGGTAGAGGTGGAGCTGGTTTCCCAACCGGAATGAAGTGGGGCTTTTTAGCTAAACCAGAGGGTGTGCCTCGTTACTTGGTTTGCAATGCCGACGAGAGTGAGCCGGGTACTTTTAAAGACCGTTATTTGATGTCGCGTATTCCGCATATTTTGGTTGAAGGCATGATCACTTCTAGCTTTGCTTTGGGTGTAAATACAGCATACATCTATATTAGAGGAGAGTATTATTATGTGCTCAATATCCTCGAAAAGGCCATTGAAGAAGCTTATGCAAATGGCTGGCTGGGCAAAAATATTTTAGGTTCAGGCTACAACTTGGATTTATATGTTCATGTAGGTGCAGGTGCTTATATCTGTGGCGAAGAAACTGCTTTGCTAGAGAGTTTAGAGGGCAAACGAGGTAATCCAAGGATTAAGCCGCCTTTTCCAGCTATTGCAGGTTTGTATGGTTGCCCTACCGTAGTGAATAATGTTGAAACTTTAGCCGCAGTTCCTTTCATTGTGAACAATGGTGGCGATGCCTATGCGGCGGTTGGTATTGGAAAATCTGCTGGCACCAAACTTATTTCTGCATCAGGACATATCAATAAGCCTGGTGTGTATGAAATTGAAATGGGAATTACTGTTGAAGATTTTATTTATAGTGATGAGTATTGTGGTGGCATCTTGAATGGTAAAAAACTAAAAGCTGTAGTGGCTGGCGGTTCTTCTGTTCCTATTTTGCCTGCCGATAAAATTCTGACTTTAGCCAGTGGCGAAAAGCGCTTAATGTCTTACGAAAGTTTGGCCGATGGCGGCTTTGGTGGTGGTACCATGTTGGGCTCTGGTGGCTTTATTGTGATGGATGAAACTACAAGTATCGTAGAGAATCTGTTCACTTTTGCCCGCTTTTACCACCATGAAAGTTGCGGACAATGTTCGCCTTGCCGCGAGGGTACTGCTTGGATGGAGAAGATTCTTCATAAGATTATGGACGGCCATGGAACTTTGGCCGACATTGATTTGTTGTGGGAGATTCAGGCTAAGATTGAAGGCAATACCATTTGTCCGCTGGGAGATGCAGCAGCATGGCCTGTTGCCAGTGCCATCAGACATTTCAGAAGTGAGTTTGAGGAGTATGTAAAGAATCCTAATTCAATAAAAAAAGTAAAGCATTATAACAATATGCATAATTTAGAAACTGCGTAATTAGTTAATTAATACAAAGAAAAATATGATATTAAGATTTCTGCTAAATGCAGATAATTGGTTTAAGAAATAGAATTTTACATGATTACGCAAATACAAATTATGAGATAATTTAGGGTGTTATTTACAACCATATTGATAAGTTGATTTTGGAAATTGAGTTAGAAATATTAAACTTTAAATTGGATAAGTGGCTAATCCTTAAATGTATTGAAATAAATAGGAATAAAAAAAAAGAACCATGAAAACAAAACTAATTTTAATGGCAGTTTTTGCCTTAGTTGGATTAACAATGTTGTTTGCTTTTAAGCAAAGTGAAGAGGGTAAAAAGTATTTGCATTTAGGCGTTGGTTATCAACAGATTATTGTTATTGATGAAAATAGTAAAATAGAATCTGCAGTAAATTCTGAAAGAGATTATGGGTCTTTTTTAAAACAAATAAATTTAGAAATGAATAATATTTCTAAAAAAGGATTTAAGTTGGTAAGTTCAAGTCAAGTACTTCCATTAGGTGCAACAACTAGATTTAATACAGTTTATGTTTTTGAAAAAATAAGAATAGGTGCAATTTGAAAATAATTAAAATATAATAATTAAGGCTAAACTTATTGAATTAATCAACATATCAAACTAGAAATAAAGTATAACAGAATATCAAGATTGTCTCATCTTTATCAGTGAAAACTTATTAAGGTGTGGCTAAAAAAAATATAAATGGCAAAAGTAACACTAGACGGTAGAGAGATTGAAGTTCCAGATGGAACCACAATTCTTCAAGCGGCAAGAATGATTGGGCCGGAGGTAGCCCCACCAACCATGTGCTATTATAGCAAGCTCAAAACAAGCGGCGGTTATTGCCGTACTTGTTTGGTGGAGGTAACCAAGGGTTCTGATAAGGATCCGCGTTCTATGCCAAAATTGGTGGCTTCTTGCCGAACCAATGTAATGGATGGTATGGAAGTTGGAAACAATACTTCTGCTAAGGTTATTGAGGCTAGAAAGGGTGTGGTTGAATTCTTGTTATTGAACCATCCTTTAGATTGTCCTATTTGCGACCAAGCGGGCGAGTGTCATTTACAAGACCTTTCTTATGAGCATGGATCGAGCAAAACCCGCACCGACTTTGAGCGCAGAACTTTCGATAAAATTGATATTGGCGACAAGATTCAGTTGCATATGACGCGTTGCATCCTTTGTTACCGTTGTGTAAAAGTGGCCAATCAAATTACAGATGGCCGCGTGCATGGTGTCATCAACAGGGGTGATCATTCAGAAATATCTACTTATGTAGAGCAGGCAATTGACAATGATTTTTCTGGTAATGTTATTGATGTTTGTCCGGTTGGAGCCTTAACAGATAAGACTTTTAGGTTTAAGAGCCGGGTTTGGTTCACCAAACCTATGACCGCCCATAGAGATTGCGAAAAGTGCAGTGGCAAAGTAAATTTGTGGTACAAAGGAGATGAAGTACTTCGGGTAACTGGTCGCAAAGACCAATGGGGAGAAGTAGAAGATTTTATTTGTAATACTTGTAGGTTCGACAAGAAAAAAACTTCGGATTGGACCATCGAAGGACCCACTCATGTGAGCAGGCATTCTGTAATTTCTGCTAACCATTACGAGGTATTTAAAACGCCTAATGAGTTTAAATTAAATGAGGTTAAACCTTTGGCAATAGAAGAAGGAGCAAAATCATGAGTATATTAATATTCAAAGCCATTTTGGTGCTATTTATTTTTGTGGCAAGTTTAGGGATAGCTGCCTATAGCACCTATGCCGAGCGTAAAATTGCGGCCTTCTTGCAAGACCGCATTGGTCCGGATAGAGCGGGTCCTTTTGGACTTTTGCAACCTATTGCAGATGGAACCAAGATGTTCTTAAAAGAGGAAATCATTCCCACGGTTTCCGATAAGTGGTTGTTTATTTTGGCACCAAGCATGTTTATGGTTACTGCCCTTATGACTTCTGCAGTAATACCTTGGGGCTTGCCAATGGAATTTGGTGGCGTTAAGTATGCCTTACAAATTGCCGATATCAATGTTGGTATTTTGTATATAATGGGTGTGCTTTCCTTGGGTGTTTATGGCATTATGATTGGAGGCTGGTCGTCTAACAACAAATACGCTTTATTGGGTGCCATTCGTGCCAGTAGCCAAATGATTTCTTATGAATTGGCCATGGGTATGAGTATTGTGGCTGTGCTTTTAATGACCGATGGTTCATTGAGCTTAAATGCCATTGTTGAAGGTCAGAAAGGCTTTAATTGGAATGTGTTTTACCAGCCTGTGGCCTTTATCATTTTCTTGGTTTGTTCTTTTGCCGAAGCCAACCGCACGCCGTTCGATTTACCAGAATCTGAATCGGAATTGATTGGTGGTTTCCATACAGAGTATTCGTCAATGAAATTGGGCTTATATTTGTTTGGTGAGTATATTAATATGTTTATTTCTTCGGCCATTATCTCAACCTTGTTTTTTGGTGGTTATAACTTCCCTGGATTAGAATATTTAGGAACCATTCTACCCGTTAATTTGGTTAGTTTAATCAGTATGGGGGCATTATTTACCAAGATATTCTTCTTTATATTTTTCTTTATGTGGGTTCGTTGGACGATCCCAAGATTCCGCTACGACCAATTAATGCGCTTAGGATGGCAAGTGTTAATGCCATTGGCCATTATTAACGTATTGGTAACAGGAGCGATTTTAACTTTTTTCGGTAATTAATATAGGACTAAGCAGTAATGACACAATTAACCAATAGATCCAAAGTGGTTTCTAAGCCCGAAATGACCTTTGCAGAAAAGATGTACCTGCCTGCAATTTTGAGCGGACTAAGAATTACCATCAAACATTTGTTCAAGAAAAAGGCAACCTTAAAATATCCAGAGGAAACGCGCGAGTTTGCGCCAGTTTACAGGGGTATGCACGTGTTGAAACGCGATGATCTAGGCAGGGAAAATTGCACCGCTTGCGGATTATGCGCCGTGGCTTGTCCGGCCGAGGCCATAACCATGGATGCTGCCGAGCGCAAAAAAGGAGAGGAGCATTTGTATAGAGAAGAGAAATATGCAGCCAAATATGAAATTAACATGTTGCGTTGTATATTTTGCGGACTATGCGAGGAAGCTTGTCCAAAAGATGCCATTTACTTAACCGATAGAATTGTGCCTTCGGAGTATTCAAGAGGTGAGTTTGTGTTTGGTAAAGACATGTTGGTAGAGAAAATCGACGCCAGGGTTGATATCAGCAAAAGGAAAAAGGATTATACAATTTAAGCTTTTAAAGAAGCTAACTAAAGATAAAATCAGAGATGAGTAGTCAGTTAATATTTTTCATGCTTGCAGCGCTCTCCATATTGAGTGCCCTGTTTGTGGTGTTTTCGAAAAACCCAATCTATAATGTATTGTGGTTGATTGTGTGCTTCTTCTCCATTGCGGGACATTATGTGATGCTCAACGCCCAGTTTTTGGCCGTTGTACACATCATTGTATATGCAGGCGCTATTATGGTTTTGATGTTGTTTACGGTTATGTTATTGAACCTAAACAAAGAATCGGAGCCTCATAAATCATTGATGCTTAAAGGTGCCTCGGTAATAACAGGCGGCATGATGTTGTTGGTGTTATTGGCAGCCATGAGGTCTACCGAATTGGGCGCGTATGCCGCACCAGCAGTTACAGATATTGGCTATGTTCAAAAAGTGGGCATGAAATTGTTTACCGATTTCTTGTTGCCTTTTGAAATGACAGCAGTTTTATTTTTAGGTGCCATGGTGGGTGCAGTGGTTTTAGCAAAAAAGGAGGTTAATTAATGGAACAGCAAATTTTACAAGCTCATCCCCAAAATTGGTATTTGGTTTTGAGCACCATTTTGTTTTCTATAGGTGTAATGGGTGTATTAATGCGCAGAAATGCCTTAATCATTTTAATGTGTATAGAATTGATGTTAAATTCTGTGAACCTTTTATTGGTTAGTTTTTCTGCCTATGCAGGAAATACAGACGGACAAGTTTTTGTGTTTTTTATTATGGTAGTTGCAGCAGCAGAAGTAGCAGTAGGATTGGCTTTATTGGTAAGTATTTACCGCAATATAGCCACAACAGATATAGACGTGCTCAGTAAATTGAAATGGTAGGATCATTCAAAAATAAAACATGGAAAACTTTTTAGAACTCACAAAATTAATAAGTCCAGCAAGCCTCATTCCCTTGTTTCCCTTGCTTGGATTTTTACTTACCGCTTTCTTTGGTAAAACCTTAAAACACGCAGCAGGCTGGTTGGCCAGTGCAATGATTTTAATTTCATTCTGCTTATCAACTTTCCTATTCATAAATTTACCTGCAAATGCAGATTTAAGCTTTACCATTTTCGATTGGATTAAGTTTGGTAACGTTACCTTATCGTTTGGCTTCTTAATAGATCATTTATCCATTATCATGTTATTGGTGGTAACCGGTATTGGTTTCTTAATTCATTTGTATTCTATTGGATACATGCACAACGATGAAGGCTTTGCAAGGTTTTTTTCCTATCTGAACCTATTTATCTTCTTTATGCTCTTGTTGGTTTTGGGAAATAGCTACTTGGTGATGTTTATTGGTTGGGAAGGCGTAGGTTTATGCTCTTATCTACTTATAGGATTTTGGTTCAAGAATGATGCTTATAACGATGCGGCAAAGAAGGCTTTTATTATGAACCGAATTGGCGACTTAGGCTTCTTGGTTGCTATGTTCTATATGTTGTTTTATTTTGGTGGATTAGATTTTGAAACGGTAAATGCCGGTGCTCAAACATTAGAAGTTGGAAACACTTTATTGGTAACCATTACTTTGTTATTGTTTGTAGGTGCTATGGGTAAGAGTGCTCAAATTCCTTTGTACACTTGGTTGCCAGATGCCATGGCCGGACCAACGCCCGTATCTGCCTTAATACACGCAGCAACCATGGTAACGGCTGGTATTTATATGATTGCCCGTTCTAATATTATTTTTGCCATGGCGCCATTAACTTTAGAGGTGGTTATGTGGGTTGGGGTAATAACGTCGTTGTTTGCAGCCTTCATTGGCATGAAACAAACAGATATTAAGAAGGTATTGGCTTATTCTACCGTTTCACAATTGGGATTAATGTTTGTGGCTTTAGGCGTTGGCGCTTTCTCTAGTGGTATGTTTCATGTGGTTACCCATGCGTTCTTTAAAGCCTTGTTGTTCTTAGGAGCAGGAAGCGTTATTCATGCCATGGGTGGCGAGCAGGATATTAGAAATATGGGCGGCTTGGCCAAGTATATAAAAATTACTTTCTATACTTTTTTAATTGCCACCTTAGCTATATCTGGGATCTTTCCGTTTGCGGGTTTCTTCTCAAAAGATGAGATTTTAGCAGCCTCTTTTAGCGAGCATAAAGCTGTTTGGGTTTTGGCAAGTATTAGTTCTATGATTACGGCTTTTTATATGTTTAGGGTGATGTTCTTAACCTTCCAAAATTCGTTTAGAGGAACCGAAGAACAAAAGCACCATTTGCATGAGTCGCCCTGGACCATGACTGTTCCATTAAGTATTTTGGCAATCTTTTCTATGGTAGCTGGATTTTGGGGAATGCCTGCGGTGATGTCGAGCACACATTGGTTCGGCACCTATTTAGCGCCTGTGTTTGAAGGTTCAAAAGCCTATTTGGGCGAAGGTCATCACTTAGACCATGGCACAGAAATTATGCTAATGGTTATTGCAACGGTGCTTGCCTTGGTGAGTATTTCTATTGCGTATGTGATGTATGTAAAAAACAAAACTTTGCCAGAAGCAGATGCAGAAACCACTGGTGTGGCCAAGTGGGCTGCTAATAAATTCTATGTAGATGAATTTTACGACAAAATTATTGTTCGCCCTATCACTATATTAAGTGATGTGTTGTTTGTGTTGGTAGATAAATTGGTGATTGATTTGGTGGTAATGGCGGGTGCATGGCTGGTAGGCTTTACTGGTCGCACCATACGTTTGGTTCAGACCGGAAATACAGGGTTTTATGTTTTCGCAATGGTTATTGGAATGATGGTATTAATGTTTATTCAATTGGTGTACTAAAAATGCTTAGCTTAACTCTATTATCGATACCGCTACTCGCTTCGTTGTTGCTATTATTTAGCAGGGGAGCCATGAGCAGAAACCTGGCCTTGGTGTTTACCTTGGTTCAATTAGGTTTCACAATTTTTGCCTATACCGTTTTTAAAGCAGAAGGTGCTGGGCCATTTGATTACATGCAAAATTGGTCGGCCAAGCCATTTATTAATGTGCACTTGTCTATGGATGGCATGAGTTTATTAATGGTGATGCTTACGAATGTTTTGCTTCCTTTAATTGTGTTGAGTGGGTACAACCGCGAGACCAATAGGATGCATGTTTTTTATAGCCTCATGTTGTTTATGCAATTTGCCTTAAACGGCGTGTTTATGGCCTTTGACGGCTTTATCTATTATATTTTCTGGGAGCTTGCCTTAATTCCTATTTATTTTATTGCCTTTAATTGGGGCGGAGAAAATAGAGCTAAGGTTACCTTAAAGTTCTTTATTTATACTTTGGCGGGCAGCTTATTGATGTTGTTTGGCTTCTTGTTTTTGTATAATGGAAGTCCGGCCAACTCTTTAGAGTGGAGCTCATTGGTAGCTAATCCGTCATGCAGCTGCAATCAGAGCTGGTTGTTTTGGTTGTTTTTTATTGCTTTTGCTATTAAGATTCCGATTGTGCCATTTCATACTTGGCAGCCCGATACGTATCAAAGTGCGCCTACACAAGGAACCATGTTGTTAAGTGGTATCATGTTAAAAATGGGTACATATAGTTTAATACGTTGGTTGCTTCCAATAGTGCCAGCAGGCGTGCAAGAATGGCAGCCTTTGGTTATAGCCTTGTGTGTGGGTGGTGTGGTATATGCCTCTATTATTGCCATTATGCAACGCGATATGAAACGTTTGTTAGCCTATTCGTCTATTGCCCACGTAGGCTTAATTAGCGCAGGTATTTTTGCCCTGAACCGAAGCGGTATTCAGGGAAGTTTGGTGCAAATGGTATCGCATGGTTTAACGGTTGTAGGCTTGTTCTTTTGTGCAGATATTATTTTTAACCGCACCAAACATGAAGAGATTGAAGGATTGGGCGGCGTGCGTTTGGCAGCACCTAAATTTGCGGCCTGGTTCTTAATTATTGTTCTAGGATCGGTTGCCTTGCCTTTAACGAGCGGATTTGTGGGTGAGTTTATGTTGTTGTTTGGCGTTTACCAATACAATACCTGGCTGAGTATTTTTGCTGGATTAACCATTATTCTTGGAGCTGTTTATATGCTTAGGATGTACCAAAAAGTTGTGTTGGGAAAAGCCATCAAAGAAAACATGGTGTTTCCTGATTTAATGTGGAATGAAAAAATTGTATTGGTGAGTATAGGCGTTATGATATTTGCCTTAGGATTATTTCCCAATCCAATAATTGAACTGACTGAACCTATTTTAAAAACCATCATCAAATAATAGTAACATAGTGAATACGCTTATTTATACTTCTGTGTTAGGGTTTTTCTGCATGTTGGCAGAAATCATGAACCTAAGAAAGCTAATCATTCCTGTATTGGTTTTGGGATTGGCCATTATTTTCGGATTAAATATGAACGATTGGAACCTGAATCAGTCGTATTTTAACAACATGCTTAAGGTTGATAATTTTAGTGTGGCCTTTAGTGGCTTGGCTATTTTTGTTACGCTGTTGGTTTTTATTTTGTCGACAGATTATTACGAGAACCAGCAAAATCATATTAGCGATTACATGACCATCCTTACCTTTATTTTGGTAGGAGCCTTAATGATGTTTTCATTTGCCAATTTAACCATGTTATTTTTAGGTATAGAAACACTTTCTATCTCATTGTATGTGATGGCGGGTAGCAAGAGATTTGATGTTCGATCCAATGAAGCGGGTTTCAAATACTTTTTGATGGGTAGTTTTGCTTCTTGCTTTTTGTTGTTTGGTATTGCCTTGATATTTGGTTCAACGGGATCTTTTGATTTGGCAAAGATTGCCGATTATACCATTCAGAATCAGCAAAACATTTCACCGATGTTTTATACTGGGATGGTATTGATCGTTTTTGCCATGTTATTTAAGGTTTCTGCGGCTCCATTTCATTTCTGGGCTCCAGATGTGTACGAAGGTTCGCCAGCGCTTATAACAGCTTATATGAGCACTTTGGTAAAAATTGCTGCTTTTGGTGCTTTTTACAAATTAATGAGCGTCACTTTCTTTTATACTTCGTTTAAAGCCGAGTTGATATTGAACATTGCGGCTATCTTAACATTGGCAGTTGGTAATTTAATGGCATTGGCTCAAACCAATTTTAAAAGACTTTTGGCCTACTCTGGCATATCGCATGCGGGTTATATGATGTTGATTATTTTAAGTGCTAAAAATCAGCCAGCAGGTGCTTTATTTTATTATTCTTTGGCCTATGCCTTGAGCACAATTGCCGCATTTGCCATTGCAATTCCGGTTTTTAGTGCAGCCAAATCTGAGGATATTGACACTTTTAATGGCTTAGGCAAAAAGAATCCTGTGGCAGCAGCGGCTATGAGTATGGCCATGTTGGGCTTAGCAGGAATACCTCCATTTGCTGGATTTTTGGGTAAATACTATATTTTTACAGAAGCTTTACATAGCAACTATTTTTACACCACTCTTGTGGCCATATTTGCCTCAATGATAGGCGTTTATTACTATTTTAAGGTGATTATAGCCATGTATGGCAAACCCGCTAACGAAGCTAATGTGGAATTAACCTTCAATTTTAAGCTAGTTCTTTGGGTATGTTTGGCTTTAAGCTTGGCCTTTGGCTTGTATCCAGCACCAATTTTGAATATTTTTTAATCTTAATTTAATTTGAATTATATTGCGAAGCAGTTCGCTTCATAATTAATTAATATGCGATGCAACTTGCATATTAGTAAATATTGACTTTTTTTGTAACTAATTAAACAAATAAAATAAATACACATGAACAAGGTAGCAACACCTCAAAAAGAGAGCACATTAAAAAGCAATTTTGCCGCACTCACCATTCCAATTCTAGTAATCACTGGTATTCTTATTTACATGTTTGTCTTGGGTAATCCTTCCAATTTTGAAGGAGGAGATTCAACTAACCATCCAGTATCAGAAGGCATTGGTCACGTATTAGGATTAATTTACAAAGGTGGATTTATTGTACCTATTCTATTATCGTTAATATTAATGAGTATTACTTTTTCTATTGAGCGTTTTTTAACTATTAACAAAGCACAAGGAAAATCAAGTGCAGAGGGTTTTGTTCGCAAAGTACAAGGACATCTTTCATCTAACAATGTAGATGCTGCAATTTCTGAGTGTGATAAGCAAAGGGGTTCGGTAGCTAACGTAGTAAGAGCTGCCTTAATTAAGTATAAAGAAATGGAAACTAAAACTGAAATGGACACAGACCATAAGGTGATAGCTATCCAAAAAGAATTAGAAGAAGCCACAACTTTAGAATTGCCTATGTTAGAAAAGAACTTGGTTATTATTGCAACCATGGCATCAGTTTCTACTTTGATTGCGTTATTAGGAACGGTATTGGGTATGATTCGTGCGTTCTCGGCATTGGGAACAGGTGGCGCGCCAGATTCAGTAGGATTGGCGAATGGTATTTCTGAGGCTTTGATTAACACAGCTTTGGGAATTGGAAACTCGGCTATCGCAATTATTATGTATAACGTATTCACCACTAAAATTGATAAAATTACTTTTACAATTGATGAGGCTGGATATAGCATTGTACAAACATTTGCTGAAAAGAATAAATAAGAAGGATTTTTTGGCTTTTGCCTAATTATCTATTTTGATTTTTTGAGTTTAATTTTTAATAAAATATATTATGCCTAAGGTTAAAGTACCTCGTAAAAGTACTTCGGTAGACATGACGGCCATGACGGATGTGGCTTTTCTGTTGCTGACGTTCTTTATGTTGGCTACGCAATTTAAGCCTGATGAGCCGGTGACAGTGAATGCACCCTCATCGGTAGCCGAAGTGCCTATACCCGATGTGGATATCATGACCATTACTATCAGCAACGATAGCAGGGTTTTTTTCTCCATGGAAGGACAGCAATATAAGCAGGAACTTATCCAAAAGATGAGTGCTCTAAAGCAGATTCCCTTCTCAGCTGAGGAAGTAAAGGCTTTTTCTTTAATGTCGAGTTTTGGTGTTCCTTTTAGTCAGCTTAAGACTTTGTTGGCTGTTAAACCAGAGGAGCGCGCCAAATTCAACCAAACAGGAATACCTTACGATTCTTTAAACAATGAATTGGGCGACTGGATATGGCAAGCGCGCCTTGCGAATAACAAGGTACGTGTGGCTATAAAAGGCGACCAAGATGCTAACTTTCCTGTTGTAAAGCGCGTGATAGCCACTTTACAAGAGAAAAAAGTAAATCGTTTTAATTTCATCACCAACATGTCGACTGAGACTGTTGAAAAAGAATAAAAGAAAATGTCAGAAATAGAAGGCGGCGGCGGGGGTGGCCATAAAAAGGGCGGTAAACCAAAAGGAAAGAAAATGTCGACACGGGTTGACTTTACGCCCATGGTAGATTTGGGTTTCTTACTCATTACCTTTTTTATGTTAACTACCTCCATGAACAAGCCAAAAACCATGGAAATTAACATGCCTGTGAAGGATGTTAATGAAATAGATAAGCAAAAAGTGAAAGCTTCTCAGGCAATTACTTTATTGTTGGCAGAAAACGATCAAATTGTTTACTATTACATAAATGAAACAACGGGAGAACCAGAAACTCCGGTGATTACGAATTTTAGTAAGGGAGGCATTCGAGCAACCTTGTTGCGTAAGAACAATGAATTGCTAAACAAAGCCAATAACAACAACTACGATTCTATTCCAATCTTGAAGCAAATGTATAAGCTGAACCAAATTCAAGAAGACGAAATGAAAAAAAGGATTGCTGGGATTAAAGCGAATAAAGATGCCTTAATTGTTGTAATTAAGGCTGATGATAAAGCTAAGTACAGAAATCTAGTTGATATTTTGGATGAAATGTTGATTTGTAATATTGGTCGGTATGCCATCGTTGACATTACTCCAATAGAGCAAGAGTTAATTAAAACCGCAATGACAGTTAAACCAAATTAACATGGCAGCAAAATTAGATATTTTTGATAGCAAATGGGTTGAACTGATCTTTAACCACCGCAACAAGGCCTATGGTGCTTATGTATTGCGTAAAAAGGGAGATGAATATACCATCAAAGGAATTGTGTTTGCTGTGGTTTTATTTACAGCAAGTATATCGGCTCCGGTGATTGTGAATTATATTCAATCTAAGATTCCTAAAGTAAATGAGGTAAAGGTAACCGATGTAACTACATTGGAAGAACCACCACCAATTGATAAGAATGAACCACCTCCACCACCAACGGAGCCACCGCCACCTTTAAAAAGTACGGTGAAGTTTACGCCACCAGAAATTAAGCCCGATGAAGAGGTTCCAGACGATGAACCACCTCCGATTCAGGAAGAAATGAAGGATAAGGACGCGGGTGTATCTACTGTTGTAGGTGATCCAAATGGTGTTGATGCAAGTTTAACTGAAGGTGGCGATGGCGATGGCGACGCGCCCGAAATTTTAACCTTTGCAGAGCAAATGCCAGAATTTTCGGGTGGTACCGAAGAAATGTACAAATACCTAAGTAAGAATATTCAGTTTCCGCCATTGGCCAGAGAAAATGGAGTGGAAGGTAAGGTTGTTTTGACTTTCGTAGTAGGTGCAGATGGAAAGATATCTCAAATTGAACAAGTGGGTAAAAAACTTGGATGGGGTTGCGATGAAGAAGCGATAAGGGTTGTAAAAGGAATGCCTAGTTGGACACCAGGAAAACAAAATGGTAAACCAGTAACTGTTAAGTTTACTTTGCCAATTCGATTCCAATTAAACTAATTTATAACAAGGCCTGAATCTGCTTTGATGCCTCCTAATAGGTTGGCGGCAAGGAGGATTCGGGCCTTATTATTTAAATAAAATGAACGATCAAACAGAGGAAATAAGAGAGAAAAGAGAAAGCAAAGTTTCGGGGGTGCTAAAATATTTTAACGCCATTATGGGTGTTTTTTATGTGGTATTTTCCATTGTTTTTTACTTAAACCCTTTTATTGAAGGGATAGATGCTTGGGCCAAAATTGCCATTAGTTTGGTGCTTATGGCTTATGGGTTGTTTAGGGTTTGGAGGTCGTTATGGCGTTAAGAATTTGTGGTTTCATTTTGCTCGTTTCTCTTTTGTCTGGATGCGCTAATAATTCGGGATCCCAAGCGCCCAAAGATACCGTAAGCACAGGCGAAATTACAGTAGCTTGCGATGAAAGCTTAAAGCCCATTATGGAAGCAGAGAAAATGGTCTTTGAGGGATTATATACCAATGCTAAAATCAACATGCTTTTTATGAGCGAATTTGAAGCGGTGCAATATTTATTAAAAGATAGTGCCAGATTGGCCATTATTACCCGCGAGCTTAAGCCAGATGAATTGGCCGTTTTAAAAGAACAAAAAATTAGCAAGGCACGTTACCATAAAATTGGATATGATGCCATCGCATTCATTATGCATGCCACCAATAAAGATACCAGTTTAAGCCTGAACCAAGTGAAAGGTTTAATGAGTGGTGAATTGCATAATTGGAATCAAATTAATCCAAACAATAATTTTGGTGAAATTCAAATCGTATTTGATAATCCTACTTCGGGCGCCATTAGGTTATTACAAGACAGTGTATTAAAAGGATTGCCTTTGGGGAAAAATTGCTTTGCCTTAAAAGGAAATGAAGCGGTTTTAGAGTATGTAGAGAAGAATAAAAATGCCATTGGCATTATTGGCGTAAGTTGGATCAGCGATACAGATGATTTAAATGCCCGTCAGTTTTTAGATAATATAAAAGTGGCAGAAGTTGAACCCATCTTAATGCGTGTTGCTGGAATTAACAATAAACCCATGCAAGGTAATATTGCCTTAAAGCAATACCCTTATTATAGGCTCATAAAAGTAGTGAGTAGAGAGATGCGCGAGGGACTTGGCACAGGCTTTGCTAGTTTCATGGAAAGCGAACCCGGACAAAAAATAATTTTAAAAGGTGGATTGGTGCCATATCGCTCATCCATTAGAACGATTAATTTAAAGTAGAAACATGAAAAAGAGAATATTAAGTTTGCTTGGACTGGTAATGTTAACTGGTTTTATACAAGCTCAAACCCTTTCGGAAGGATTACGAAATATTGATTTTGAAAAATATGAGGCATCGCGTAATGTGTTTGGTCAATTGGTTGTTAAAGAACCCAACAATGGCGATTACTGGTATTATTTGGGTCAGTCTTATGTTAACTTATTAAATGTAGATTCTGCCACCTATTGTTATAATGAAGGTATTAGAGTAGCGCCTACCAACCCCAGTAATTATGCTGGTTTGGGCGAATTGGAATTGTTGGTTGAGAACAAGGTTAAGGCAAAAGAGTATTTTGATAAGGCACTTTCTTTTAGCAAAATGCGCTCTGGCGTAATTAGTGATATTAGGGCGCTTACAGTGGTGGCTTCGAGTATGGTAAATAACGACATTACTAAAATGCTAGATGAAGCCGAAGCCCTCATTAAAATGGGTTACGATCAAGATAAGAAAAACTATGATTTATTGATAGCTGGCGGCGATGTTTATTTAGAAAAGAACGATGGTGGTAATGCCGCAACTTTTTACGAGCGCGCAATTGCGATCGACCCTAAAAGACCAAAAGCGTATACCCGTGTTTCGGTTATTTGGATCAGGGTGAAAAATTATGAGCAAGCCCAAACAGATTTAAACCGTTCATTTGAGAAGGATCCTAATTACGCACCCGCCTGGAAATACCAAGCCGAGTTGTATTATTCGCAACGTAAATTCTCATTGGCAAAAGAAGCTTATGGTAAATATTTAGCCAATTCTGAGCCAAGTGTTGCCAATCAAATTAGGTTTGCGCGTATCTTATTTTTAAGCAAAGCTTATGAAGATGCTTTGGAGAAAATTGATGAGATTCAGAAAGTAGATAAGACTACTTTGTTTGTGTATCGTTTGCGTGGCTTATCTGTGTGTGAGGTTTTGGAAACTAAAAATGATCCAGAATTAGCCAACAGTGGCTTGGCTTCTATGGAATATTACTTTAACATGCAAGATGAGAAAAAACTCACTGCTTCAGATTACGAGTATTTAGGTCGTTTACAATCGAAGGTTGGGGGCAAAGATTCTATGGCAGTTTCTACTTTAAAGAGAGCTATGGTATTGAATCCATACAATACCGATATGTATATTGATTTGGCAAAAATATATAATAAAATGAGGATGTTCGATTCGGCTTCGTATGCATATGAAACCTATATTGCCCGTGCTAAAAGAGTTACCGCTGCAGATTATTTCTTGTTTGGTAAATCTGCTTATTATGCCAAACAATATAGCAAAGCAGATTCTGCTTTCTTAAAGGTAAATGAATTGAAGGCCGACTATCCTGATGCTTATTTGTGGAGGGGAAATTGTAATTCGGCCATGGATCCAGATTTTGAATCGGATTTACCAAAGGTTCATTACGAAAAATACCTTGAATTGTTAACTGCCGATCCAGAGAAATTTGAATCGTCGTTAAAGGCTAAAAATAAGGGTGGCTTGATTAACGCTTATGGTTATCTTGGGTTTTATTACCTTAATAAGGATAAAAAAGCAGAGGCAAAGGCTTATTATAAAAAGGTACTTGAACTTGATCCAACCAATGTGAAAGCCAAAACGGTAATGTCTGATAAGTAATACCAATTGTAATTATTAAATAGCCCAAAGCCATTTGATGATTTTACTTGGGTAAATGCCGATATCACAAAATAATAGTTCAATGAGATATTTAACGAAATTGGACTATATATTTTGAATTTTCGGTGTAATTTTTTTTAGTTGCTTTTGGACTGCCAATTCAATGCTAAAAATAATGGAGACATCGGTGTGTGGTAGGATTGTTTTACCACAAATCGATGTCTTCGTAGTTAAAGGGTCCCGATATGGCAATGCCCACAAAGAGCATTTGTGGCAGGTAATCGTAGCCTAGGTTCAAAACAACTCTGCTGGCAAGTGGAATAAAAACGCCACCTCCAAAGTTTAAAACAAATTTTGTTTCATTGCGATCGATTTGCCATTCGGTATTGCCTGGGTTGGCAAAAGGTGTTTGAATTTCATAGAACTGTCTTTTCCTAATGGTTCCCACTCCAATATAAGCTGGGATTTTTTTTGTAATGGCGAATACGAAATTAGCATTGGCTCCAAAAGAATAGGTGGTTTTAGATTTCCCCGTTAACCATGAATTTGCCCTTGCCGTATCTATATTTAAATCGCCAAAACCAGCTCTATTTATCTGGATATTTTGCACGCCCACGCGCCAGCTAATGCCAAAGCCTGTTTTTCTGTAACTCACATGGTTTCCGCCTGCCATGAGGTGTTCTGAAGGGACGAGTCCCACCAAATTAACTTTGCCAAATAATTGGAACTCTGCCGGAATAAGGCCCAGGCCAAAAGCATTGTATTTAATTGCTTTTCCTTTGTTGGCACTTGCCATGGTAAAGCTGGTGTAACTTGTGCCTTGACTCCAAATTAGGTTAGAAACGAGGCTCAAGCAAAGAAGGAAAGTATACTTTTTCATGTGATTGAATATATAGTTCTGAATTATACGTTATTTTTGCCAAACATATGCAAATTGATATTTTAACTTTGTTTCCCCAAATTTTTGAGGGACCATTCACCCAATCCATCATAAAAAGGGCTGTAGAACGCGGATTGGTTCAGATCGAAATGCATAACATACGCGATTATTCGCTGTCTAAACACAAAAACGTAGATGATTATCCTTTTGGTGGTGGGGCAGGTATGGTAATGAGTATAGAACCCATAGACCGCTGTCTGAACCAATTAAAAGAAGGGGTAATCTATGACGAAATTATTTATATGAGCCCGGATGGGGAGCCATTTACCCAAAAGGTGGCGAATGAATTGTCTACCAAAAAGAACCTTGCTTTTTTATGCGGGCATTATAAAGGTGTTGACGAAAGGGTACGTGAGCATTTGGTAACGCGTGAGTTGAGCTTGGGCGATTTTGTATTAACGGGTGGCGAGTTGGCCGCGGCTTCTATGGTAGATGCCATTGTGCGCTTAATACCGGGTGCCTTAAACGATGAAACGTCGGCATTAAGCGATTCTTTTCAAGATGATTTAATTAGTCCGCCAGTATATACCCGCCCATCGGAATATAAAGGCTGGAAGGTGCCCGAGGTTTTGTTATCTGGTCACCAGGCGAAGATAGATGAGTGGCGGCATGAGCAGAGTTTGGTTCGAACCAAGGAGAGAAGGCCAGGGATTTAGTGGAATTGAGAATGGAGAATGGAGAATTGAGAATTGATAATTGATAATTGAGAATGGATAATGGAGCGCGGGGAATTGATAATGGGGAATTGATAATTGAGAATTGGGAATTGATAATTGGGACTAGATAATTGATAATGGATAATGGAGCGCGGGGAATTGAGAACGGACTTCGAACGGCAATTAGCCAGGATTAATTACCTTTTTGAATGCTATGCTAAAAAGACTTAGATTTGAATTGACTTTTTTAAGATGTAAAATCAATATAAAATGAAAAAAGCACTGTTTTTTATTTTATGCTGTATGGTTTGTGGTGTAAAATTGCAGGCACAAGTTTACTGCGAATTAGATACGGTATATAGAAATTATGCCAAAGAAGCAGGAAGTAGAATTATACAAACATCCGATGGTAATTTTGTTACGTTTAGCGTATCCGGACTAAATGGTAATCTTGTTGGAGAATCACCTAAATTTAATCTTACAAAAACAGACGCCTGTGGCAATGTATTATGGCGTATTAAAAAGTTTGACTCATGTACCGTGGATTGTTGGTCTGGTGTTTCGGATTTGTTTGAAGAACAAGATGGGAATATCGTGTTTAGCGGTTTCCTTGCAGGAAGTTTAGGGAAGGACATTAGGCTATATAAAGCAAGGTCCACAGGAGAACTGCTTTGGTCTGTACAAATTGGCGATAGCACAAAGAAATACACGAATATAAAAGGACTCAAGGTTAGTGGTAACAAATATTTGTTTGTTGGCTCTTTTAGAAACTCAATAAACGCTAATTATAAATCGGTGGTAGTCATTGCTGATACCCTGGGTCATACTTTATTTCAAGACAGTTTTCCGATGCAAACAGTCGACTTTTATTCCGCAAGTAAAATAACAGACAATAGTATGTTGCTTGTAGGAGGGGAAGATACTAGTATATTTATTATAAACATGGATACCATGGGAACCATAACTAATAAGTATACTTTTCCAAGATTAAGTAATTTGGGCGTAATACATATTGGAACAAATATGGAAGGTACAAGATTATTTTACTTCGCAAATAGACAATCTAATAATCAAACGCTATTTGCCCATTTGGATTTAAGGGGGAATCTGATAAAGGATAGTTTATATAATCAGTATATTGACCTACCCTATACTTATGGTAACAAAGCATTTATTTCTCCAACTGTAAATACAGGCTTTATATTGCCAGGTGAAAAAATAATTTTAGTAGATAGCAATCTTCATATCGCATGGGTAAATACTTATGATAACATTATTCATCGAAGAAAGTCCAATTATTCAATATTATCTTCAGACAGTTCAATTGTCTCTGTTGGTTCAGGTTTTTTTCGAACTCAGGGAATCGGAAATGAGATTTCAGATTTTTGGATTGGTATGAAAAGTATAAGCATAATGGTAAAATCCATTAACATTGTTGGTTCCAGTAATATCAATCAAATTCATGGGTCTTTGCAGCTATCGGCCGTTGTTTTACCAGAAAGTGCTATCAATAAAGCTGTTTACTGGGAAATAAATGATACCAGTAAGGCCAGAATTACGCAAACAGGTTTGGTAACGGCAAAAGCAAATGGCATTTTAACCGTTACTGTAACCAGCTCAGATGGGAGCAATATCTCTGCCCAAAAGGATATTAACATAACCAATCAGGAGGTAGGTATTTCTGAATATCGAATACCAGAAATTGAACTATATCCAAACCCGGCAAGCTCCTTTATTCAGATTCAGTTATCGTCAACTAGAATAAAAAAACTTGCCTTGCTGGATTTGAATGGTAAATTGATTCATGAGTTAAGTTATTCATCCGAGATGGAGGTAAGTGCTTTTGCAAATGGGTTGTACTTGGTAAAAATAGAAACCGATGCAGGTGTAGCATTTAAAAAATTAATTATTATCAAATAAACTCCCCTAAGTCTATGGCATTAATACAAACTACGCTAAGCCAACTAAGAACAGCATCAGCTTTAAGCCCAACCGACCAATACTACACCACCGATACGGGTCAGGAAGGCTTTTGGTATGAAGACGGCACAGGAAGCCCTACTGATGATAATACTGGCACGGTTTTATATAACACTTCAGGAGCAAATCAAATTTTCAGGCGTGTTTTTGATGCCGGATTTGTAAACGCAAAATGGTTTGGCGCAATAGGTAATGGCATATTTGATGATACTGCTGCTATCCAAGGGGCATTAGATTTTATTAGTAAAACTAGTGACACAAATCCAGCTAATATACCTAATTTCGGTGGAGGGACCGTGTTTTTACCCAAGGGTGTAATTTAATTACAGACACCTAATTAATTGGTGAAAATTGCCGATTGATTGGAGTAAATAACCGGTATTATTTTGAATATCTTCACGGTGGTTCTCCAAAACCCACTGGCGCAGGAACTTTAATAAAAGCAAATTTTGAAGATCCAAATAAATGGGTTATTTCATCGGCGACCTATAAAAACAATATACCTCCTATAAGTTCGAATTTATTGCCTTATGATATAGCATTATCTAAAGCTGGAGGGTCAAATTACAGTTATGGTAATTACATCTACAGCATGGGCATCAACATTGAAAATCTAACCATAGATGGGGGTGAAAATAATGCCTTCGGTGGTATACGTTTATCAAATGCGGGAAATTCCACAGTCCGCAATGTGGGGGTACATCGTGCAAAATGTGGCATAATGCTCAACACTTGTTGGGGCGGATCAATTGAAAACTGTTTTGTAAATATAATTTGGTATGGTGCTTTGGTTATTGATTGTAATTCTTCAGTTGTTACTGATTGTTATTTTAGGGGAATAACAAGCGAAATTTTGATTCCTGCCGGAAATTTACCCGATTTTATTTATCATGATTTGCCTTATTTAGATTGGGATTTGGACGATGTTGTAAAATATGGTAATACAGGTATTTATTGTTATAATACAAGCAGTTTATCCCTAAATAGTACCGTGGTCGAATATACTACCAATGGTATTAGCTGCTTAAACTCAACTATGACCTTAGTTTCAATATACCTTGAAGAAATAAAATATTATGGTGTAGTTGTGGGAATTGGAGATGAAACGCAAATAGTTGCAGATCAAGTTTTCTTTTTTTAATATTCAATCAGGTTTTTATTTTGGCAAAAAGGTACTTGCCATTCTAAATTCCATAAATACTTTTAATCGTTCGTGGTTAACACCAGCAGATAATCAATTGTATGTATATAATGAAGGTTTGGGTAGAAACATTACTTTTACAAATGCAATTTTTCACAAAAGGAAATATTATGCAAATATTTTATTTACTGATGAAGGAGTTAATGGCCAAAACCAAGGTGCTGTCTATATTAATCCAGATTACGGGAATGATGAAAATTATGGTTTTAACCAAAATGATTCAGTACAGACTTTTGATGCAGCATTGATTAGGATTCAAAATCAAAGTACCATCAGTCCTGTTAAAACAATATACGTGCGCGCTGCACCATTACTAAGTGAGGGCAGTGACCCAAAAACAGGGGCTGCACTTAAAAATCTGGATATAGTTTTCATTGAAAATGCAGATGTATTAATTGCGACCTATGACATTGATACCGAAGTTTACCCTCCGAGAATAAAAGGCAGAATATTTTTTGAAGGCTTAACAAGTGGAGTAGCACAAATCGGTCAGATTGAGTTTTTGGGCAACGTAAACATGTATTTCAGAAATGTTGACTTGGTATGCAACAGCCCTATTGCAATGTCAGCAACTCCAGTTAATTTGAGCATGTTTGGTTTATGGAATTCTTATGGAAGGCTTTCACTTAACAATGATTCTATCTTTTCTCCCCCTTACGATATTGACCTTAATATTTGTTACTCAATTATACAGGCGAATTTAAGCTCATTAATTTTGATATCATCCTTATCTTTAATTGATATAAAATTTGTAAATATTGCTATTAATGGTGGCTCCCTCTCTCCTGTTCAAACAGGCACACCAACATTAGGGGTTGACTGTGTTCAAATAGCTGGCACAAGGACTGGAATAGTTTGGCAGGATGCAATTATTATAAAAAACAACTTTTAATATTGGGCAACTTCTATGGGGCCAAGATTCATTTGTTTTGTAACTAGTTGAAAATTATTTTCAATTGGACAAATAACTGCTCACTGAAGCACAGCATACAACACATGCTAAAATCAATTGGGGGCTGAAGTGGTAATTGAAATCTTTTTTAAATATTTACATTTCGCTTCACGGAAAGATTTATGGTTCAAATCCCCAACAGCTTTTAGCGTGGAACCGTTGTGGAGCTTGATTTTCATTTTGTATGGGGCCAATGGCCAATAGATAATGGACAAAAGCCGCTATGTATTTGATAAAAAAAATAAATTTTTATGAATGGCTTTTGTATTTAGTCGAAAAAGGCTACTTTCGCAGTCCGATTTTTAGAAAAGAATAGCAACATGGACGCAATAAAATTTGTAGAGCAAGAATTCACACAAGGAAAAAGTTTCCCAACCTTCGGTGCCGGAGATACAATTAATGTACATTATAAAATTCGTGAAGGTGCCAAAGAGCGCATTCAGCAATATCAAGGCGTTGTTATCCAACGTAGAAATGCTGGTTTGAGCGAAACAATAACCGTACGCAAAATTTCTAATGGTGTGGGTGTAGAGAGGATTTTTCCTTTATATAGTCTAAACATTGATAAAATCGAATTGATTACTCGTGGTAAAGTCCGCAGGGCGCGTTTATTCTATTTACGTGAAGCCAAGGGTAAAAATGCCAAGATTAAAGAAAAAAGAGGGTAAAATTTCATAACTTAAGCATTGGCCCCGGCTCATTTATTTGGGTCGGGGCTTTTGTTTTCGGTCGCGTAGCGGACGTTTTGGCGGCGTTATGCTCATGATAAAAAATGCTCATTTACACGAGTAAACTCCGCTTTTTTATCATTCGCATGCCTTGCCAAAACGTCCGCTACGCGGCCGAAAATAGTGGAATAAGCGTGATTTGAGTTAGTTGGGTATTGGGGGAGAAAAAGGTCTTTACTGCGTAAAATCCCTTTTTTAGGGGAGAAAAAGGTCTTTACTGCGTAAAATCCCTTTTTTTGAGGGAGAAAAAGGTCTTTACTGCGTAAAATCCCTTTTTTTGAGGGAGAAAAAGGTCTTTACTGCGTAAAATCCCTTTTTTTGGGGGAGAAAAAGGTCTTTACTGCGTAAAATCCCTTTTTTTGAGGGAGAAAAAGGTCTTTACTGCGTAAAATCCCTTTTTTTTGAGTTTTAATTTGAAATATTTATACTTGATTTTTTATATTTATAAATCGCAAGTAGTATCAGTTACCAGATGCTCAAATAAGGTAAATTTGGGGTTGGGCTGAGTGCTGCTTATAGGAAGAAAAAAAATGACGGAGCTAGCAAAAACATATACGCCGCAAGCCTTTGAGGGCAAATGGTACCAATATTGGATGGATCAGAAATTCTTCCATGCTGAACCTAATTCGGATAAGGAGCCTTTTACCATTGTAATTCCACCGCCTAATGTTACGGGGGTTTTGCACATGGGGCACATGCTCAATAATACCATTCAGGATGTATTGGTGCGGAAAGCGCGTATGGAGGGCAAGAATGCTTGCTGGGTGCCTGGTACCGACCATGCGTCTATTGCTACTGAGGCCAAGGTGGTGCAGATGTTGCGTGAGCGTGGCATTAAGAAATCTGATTTGAGTAGGGAAGATTTCTTGAAGTATGCTTGGGAATGGAAGGAAAAATACGGCGGCATTATCTTGGATCAGCTTAAAAAATTGGGCGCTAGCTGCGATTGGGATAGAACTCGTTTTACCATGGAACCTAAGTTGAGTGAGGCGGTTATTGAGGTGTTTATTGACTTATATAATAAAGGGTTAATTTACCGCGGATTGCGCATGGTTAACTGGGATCCGCTTGGCAAAACTGCCTTAAGCGATGAGGAAGTTATTCATAAGGAGGTTCAATCTAAGCTATATTATATCAAGTATTTTATGGCTGATGGGAGTGGCGAATTTGTGACCATTGCCACCACTAGGCCAGAAACTATTTTGGCCGATGTAGCCATCTGTGTGAACCCAAGCGATGAGCGTTTTAAAGCTATTGTTGGTAAAAAGGTATGGGTGCCTTTTTTGAAAAGAGAAATTCCGGTTATTGCCGATGATTATGTGGACATGGACTTTGGTACGGGTTGTTTAAAAGTTACGCCTGCGCATGATGTGAACGATTATGCTTTGGGTCAGAAATATGGCCTGCCTGTTATTGATATTTTAGATGAAAATGGGTTCTTAAATGCCGATGCCAAGGATGAGCGGTATATTGGCAAGGATCGTTTTGCAGTGCGCAAACAAATTGCCATAGATTTAGTGGAGGCCGCACATATTCTTAAAATAGAAGAGTACAAAAATCAGGTTGGAACCAGTGAGCGCACAGGTGCGGTTATAGAGCCGCGTTTGAGCCTGCAATGGTGGGTTGATATGAAGAAATTCATGGAGCGTAATCCGCAAGTTTTGGAGGCGGTTATGAGCGATGAAATTCAGTTTCATCCCGCTAAAATGAAGAACACCTACAAGCATTGGATCGACAATATAAAAGATTGGTGTATTAGCAGGCAATTGTGGTGGGGTCAGCGCATCCCAGCATGGTACAACGAAAGCGGAAATTTTGTGGGTGTGGGCAAAACTGCCGAAGAAGCATTAATTAATAGGGCAAACACCAACGATTTCGCAAAAGCTAAGGCGGATGAAACAACGCCCAACACCCAACACCCAACGCCCAACGCCCAACACCCAACGCCCAACACCCAACACCCAACGCCCAACGCCCAACACCCATCGCCCAACGCCCTTCACCAAGATGAAGATGTATTAGATACTTGGTTCAGCTCATGGCTATGGCCTATCTCGGTATTTGATGGTTTTGAAAATCCGGAGAACGAAGATATCAAGCATTTTTATCCCACCAATGATTTAGTTACTGCGCCAGAAATTATGTTTTTTTGGGTGGCACGTATGATTATGGCGGGCTACGAATGGAGAGGGGAGAAGCCTTTTAGCAATGTATATTATACGGGCATTGTGCGCGATAAACAACGTAGAAAAATGAGTAAGTCGTTAGGTAATTCTCCCGATCCGCTCGATTTAATTGCGCAGTTTGGTGCAGATGGCGTGCGCATGGGGATGCTTATTTGTTCACCTGCAGGAAACGATATTTTGTTTGATGAAAGTCAGGTTGAGCAAGGAAGGAATTTTGCCAATAAAATATGGAATGCGTTCCGTTTGGTAAAAAGCTGGGAAGTAAAGCCCGATAATGGGTTCAAACCAGAAATTATTATTTCAAACAACATTAGTGCTAATTGGTTTGCAGGACGTTTGTTGCAAGCGCTTATTGATATTGAAGACAAGTACAAAGGTTATAAATTAAGTGAGGCCTTAATGGGTGTTTATAAACTCATTTGGGATGATTTTTGTGCTTGGTATTTAGAAATGGTAAAGCCTGTTTATGGCGAACCAATGAATGAAAGCACCTTCAATCAAACCATTGCTTTTTTTGAAGAATTAATGAAATTATTGCATCCGTTTATGCCATTTATTACAGAGGAAATATGGCAAAGTATGGCCACACGCAAAGCAGGTTCGTCTATTTGTATTGAACCTTATCCAATACCAAGAAATGCACAATCCCCTGACCTATCAAGAGTTTTCGAAACCATACAACAAATACGCAATTTAAGAAATTCAAAGGGATTAAGTCCAAAAATAGCTTTTGAAATTTCCATTAAGGCTAATGATAAAAGTTTGTATGAACCCTATAACTTTTTAATTCAAAAATTGGCTAATATAAGTGCCATTCATTATGTTTTGGTTCAACCAGATGGAGCAATCTTATTGCCTGTAGGTACAGATGAAGTATTTATTGGTTTGAGTCTAAAAATCGATTTGGTAGCTGATAGGGAGAAAATTGAACAAGAGATTATTTATTTAGAGGGCTTCATGAAATCTGTAAATGCAAAGTTGAGTAATGCTAAATTTGTTGCCAATGCCAAACCAGAATTGGTAGAAAAAGAACGTCAGAAAAAGGCGGATGCCGCCCAGAAAATTGAAATATTACGTAAAAACATTTAGTGACAACACATTCCCTGTCAATACTTTACGCAACACAACGCAATAAAACCTGACTCAACATTGTGCGATTTGCAAAAACTTCATAAATATGTGATAAAATAATTTTTAAATCCCTGAATTTCAGAACTCCTGACCTATACTGATGAAATAAAAGGAAAAACGGGTTTGTTTCGCAAAATAAAAATGCGGTATTTTTGTTGATGCAATTACAATTACCAATTTTTCCAAAGGATGGAAAG
>Ga0163151_10002707_pt1 | contig 26801 bp, 24 predicted proteins | sample OliLakLV19MP5IB2_FD_145596 | JGI IMG/M metagenome (GOLD analysis project Ga0163151, IMG submission 145596) | Freshwater microbial mat bacterial communities from Lake Vanda, McMurdo Dry Valleys, Antarctica - Oligotrophic Lake LV.19.MP5.IB-2 | ecosystem: Environmental > Aquatic > Freshwater >...
GAGCCGTAGGACCAAATTTCTTTGGTCTCGGGGAAGTGGCAAATGTACTTGTGCTCGGCATCGCACGGCCACGGTTCGTCTGCTTCACCCACTGAAAGGGGATGTCCGACCGAGTGAAAGCACGGAACGAAATCGCCGTCTTCACCGAGTAAATCGATGACAGGCTTGCCCATACGGGTCATGTGTTTCATGCTAACGGCGACATAAGGCGAGTCTGTAATTTCGACGCCTATTACTGAAAGCGGCGATCCAAGAGGTCCCATGCTGAACGGGACGACATACATGGTTCTGCCCTTCATGGAATTCTTGAAGAAGTCCTTCAGGATGATCTTGGCTGTCTCCGGTTCCATCCAGTTGTTGTTTGGTCCGCAGTCCATCTTTTCTTTTGTGCAGACGAACGTCCGATCTTCTACGCGAGCAACATCGGAAGGAGCGGAGCGGGCTAGGAAACTGTCAGGGCGCTTCTTCTGGCTAAGCCTGATAAAAGTTCCGGACTCTACCATCTGGTCACAAAGGCGCTTGTATTCGTCGTCAGAACCGTCACACCAATGAATCTTGTCGGGCTGGCAGAGTTCCGCGGCTTCCGCGACCCACTTCTGCAGTTTGTTGTGCCTGAGTTGATAACTCGCTTCTTGCACGAGTGGTGTTTTGCGCGATGCCTCGGTCATGACCATTTGAGTTTTCCTATAGATATAGGCACTAATTGGAAACGATCCTACACCGCGAGCCGCCTGCTTTGGTCATCTTGGGCATTAAGAGATTGCAAATGTTTGCCCACATTCCGACACCTGCTGACAACCGCATCTGCGGACGTCAGTAGCCATACAAACTACGGAAGCTTGTGCCTTTAATCATTTCGCTGGAATATAATTGTTTGGATAGTCTTGTCATCCAGCTTTTTCAGAAGGGTTTTAGCACGATCGACGTTTTCCGCGGTTGATGACTTTTTCGTGATTGATAACAAAATCTGGCGCGCCTCCAATTCACGTCCAAGCCTTGCGTAATCGTGGGCGAGCATTAGATCAATCACCGAACGATTTTCGAAATCCATATTCGGAAAACATCGTTTGGCGGCTTTAACTTTGTCGAATAAAGATAGTTCGCAGCCTGAAAGCGTGCATAGCCCATGGTAGTCGTACAACATCCACACGTAGGGCACGTAGTCAGTGGCTCGCGAATCAGCGTCTGCAGCCGCAACATAAACAGACCGGAGTTTTTCAATCTCACCCATTCTTTTGTAGTTATAGACCAGAATTAGGTTGGCGCGGAGCGCAAGGTTCGGATCATTGGCAGGATTCTGCCGAAATTGTTTGACTGCAACTGCCAGCTCTTCTGCTTCGGTCTGGCTGAGATGTATGTGGTCGAGATGTCTCCGCAACGCGAGGTGTTCCTGCTGAAGCCGTTCTGTGATGATCTCCTTTGGTGAACTGAGCGATGTTGAACTGTTAGGATTTTTTGTTTGTGTGGCTGTATTTTGTGCGATGCGCCAGGCAATGCCGGCAAGTAAAATGGCTCCAGTCATCAATAATGGCACCAAATTCTGTAGCGACTTCTTCGGTCGGCTCGCGTAGAGATCCATGACTTTGTTTTCAGAGGGAACTGAATTGATTGTACCTGCAACGCTGACAGCTACTGATTCTGACTGCGTAGCCTGAACTAAATTGTCTCGAAGTTCACGACAGGACTGGAAGCGATCTGCCGGTTCTTTCGCCATGCACCGCGTAAGCACATCCTGTAAGGCGCTGGGAAGAAGATGCCATCCAGATGCCGTTTGAACAGGATCGTTCACCTGCTGAAACATCACGGCGACGGCATTATCGGCACAAAAAGGCGGATGGCCAAGCAGGCAGTGGTAGAGCAGGCAGCCCGCGCTGTAAATGTCTGAGCGGTGATCTATGGATTTGCCGGTACATTGTTCAGGGCACATGTATTGCACGCTACCCACTGCCGTATTTGCTTCTGTCAATTTCTGGATGCCAATTCCCGAAAGCTTCGCGAGCCCAAAATCAATAATTTTCAATATCGAATTACCGTTCGGCCCGCAGCTAATTATGATATTTGAAGGCTTGATGTCGCGATGAAAAATGCCATGCGCGTGAGCATGATCCAATCCGTCGCAAATTTGACGCACATATTCGATGGTCTGTGACAAAGGCAGAGGCTCGTTCTTGGCGAGCAGCTTATGTAAACTATCTCCAACGAGGCGCTCCATTGCGATGTATGGAAGTCCATTCCAGGTCCCGTACGCGTAAAACTGAACTATATTTACATGAGAAAGTCTGCTGAGAATTACTGCCTCGCGCTCAAAACGTGCCGCCTCGTCCAGACATTCGTCCGATACGCTGAAAAGTAGCTTGAGTGCAACTACTCGGTCGAGGTGCAACTGATCCGCTTCGTAGACCACGCCCATACCCCCCCGACCGATTGGACCGCGGACTTGGAATTTCCCATCGATTAGGCTGCCTTGCGTAATTAACATAATTCCCCCCCCGATTTTATGCCCAGTAGTGGTCGATTTAAAGTAGGGCGGCGGGGATATTACATTGCCAGCTAGCGTGGCGTTTGACAAGGCTTGGCGTTCGCGACGCTACGTTCACACAGGTGATTGAACACAGGAACCAAAGTTGGGTTGATACGTCTTTCCCACCAAAGCGTTCGATGCGCTGGGGTTTTTAGGCGACCTGACGATGCTGATACACAAAGTCTGCGTTTTTGACATCGGCTTGCAGGAAGTCGGCTGTTGCGCTAAGAATGAAAGTGGGTTTGAAGGCAAGACTTCCCCAGGAGTGTTATAACGATGAGCGCCTATTGGAACGACAACTTTAGCCTCCTGCGGTCCGTCGAGTTATTGATGGCAGATCCGAAGAATATTCGGCGGCAAGCTCTAGCGATTCGGGCCCGCGTTGAAGCTAGAAATTCGACGTTGGATCAGGAAGCAATCACCAAAATAGCTGGTGACAAAATCATTGCGCACTATTCGAATCTAACTGCCTTCACCGGTGGTGCCACTGCGTTGACCGGCATCGTTCCGGGGCTGGGTACTGTGGTGGCGCTGATCGGCGGAGCAGCCACGGACACTGCGTTGTGCCTGAAGTTCCAAGTTGAAATGACTATGGCACTAGCAACGATTCATGGACACGACATTCTGGCGACCGAGGCACAAGTAGGCTGCAAGTTGATTACAGGCTTGGGCCTAGTTACGGAACAGACCAAACAAGGCGGAAAAGTCATGGGCACCAGGCTTTTTGTGGGCATGGTGCGACAGTATCTGAAAGGTTCGACTTTGCTTTTGACCAAACAGATCTTCAAGAGTATCGGATTGAATTTTACTCGAACGGCTTTCGTCAAGGCAATACCGCTCGGGGTAGGCGTGCTGCTCGGAGCGGCAGGAAATAGGATCATTACCATGCTTGTTGGAAGGCAGGTCCGTGAATATTTTCGCTTATCGCGCGCCGGCAATGCAGAAGCCAATCCGAGAGACATTGGCGGGGCACCTTTCGCTGATGCGTCGGATGTTGTTGATGTCGAATTCAGTGCGCTGGATGATTAACAGCCCGGGAGCCCAGATTATCCGTGGAGCGAAGAAGGTTATCTGCGCATCGTGACGGCAATCAAAACACACAATAATAAAAGCACGCCGAACACGGCAAGAATAGGAATTGCTACCGGTGCCACTTCTTCCCACGGACTCGGTAAAATGTCCAACGTGAAGTGAATGTCGGGCGGAGCGATGGCTTTGCTAGTTGGAGCCACTTCAAGCTTGATTACGCCCTGATACATTCCAGGTTCTTGTTCCGCTGGGATCTTCAGGGGGACAGTTATCGGTAGTGCCTCCGCTTTTGCGGTGTTGATGTCAACAACGATAGGACGCCCACCATTAATTAGAGTCTTTTGAAAAACCTGATTTCCTTTGCTGGATTTTGCCGATGAGGGATCGACGGTCACCTGCTCCTTCAACTGTTGCTCTGAGCTAATCTGAGCATTAATCTGAAACTTGAATTCAGCATTGGAAGATTGAGCTCCGAAAAAACCGGGCTTGCGGATTTTACACACGATGGTTTGCCGATCGGTAACCAGGCGTGACGGAACAGAAATGAAGAATGGCAGTAGTTCATCCGCTGTTGCTGTGGTGTTGAGCGCTAGAGCGCCGAGATAATTCCCTGGGGGGCAGCGGATGCCCACTTCGGCCACAACCGCCACCGGCTGCCAGACTTGACCGGATTTGCTCACCTGCTCTCGTCTCGGAGCGAGCAATACATTGCCGTCTTTTAGGCGAAAGTTAAGCTCGCCTTTCGGTATTATGGACGCCAGGTCGTATTTGTTTAAGGCACCCGAAGTTTTAATTGCTCCCTTCTTTTCAGCAGCAGAAAGACTCGATCGCACTTGCTGAACTTGACCTGGTGTCAGGCTCCTTGATTTATCATTGATACCAGTCAATGTCTCGGCATAGCAAGACCTCGAGTTCAGGCGGATGCTTGCTGTCGATTCCACGCCGCTTTCGATTGTGCCGAATGCAGCGATACCGCCGTTGTCTGGCGGCGCCAACACAACTCGTCCCTGCAAATCGCTAACGGTTTTCCTGATTGCCTCGGCGATGCGATCGGCGACCGTTCCCGGACTTTGCTTGGCAATATCGAGGAATTCTCCACCCAGCAACGAAGCAACTTCCGCCGCCGTTGTTGTACCGGCTTTACGCTCGGGCAGGCGTTGTAAGCCAACTACCCGCACCTGCCACGTATTGACGCCAAGGCGGCGGCGAATTTCGTTTTGCTTGTTTACGATTTTCCGTGCAACCGATTGCACATTCAAGGTTGCTCCACGTGGTGGCTCATCCCAACCGTCCGTCAGCATGATGATGAAAGTGGTAGCACAAGGTTCAGAAGACGCTGAAAGCAGCTCTGCTTTTTCGTAGGCCTTATCTAGGGCTCCGGCCATGTAAGTGTCGCCGTGCTTATCAGCTTGCAATTCCTCAGAGGATGATATTTTTTCGATAAGATCCTTACGAACTTCGGAATTTTTCAAGCTTTCAGGCCAGCCGGCCTTATCGTTGATCGTAGTTCCAAAGGTAATAAATGAGATTCTGCTGTTAGTGGTAATGAGTCTTTCGTCCATCACAATTCGCTTAAGTGCTTCCCGTAACGCTTCAAAAAGCGTTATTTGAGCACCAAATGTCGAATTGACCATCGTTTTCTTCGAAACGATGCTGCCTGAAACATCGATCAAGAAGATGAAATTACTTGCGCGCTGCTCGATTGCAGGTTGAGGCTGACAGAGCGATGGCAAAACCGGTAGGACCAGGCAGCAAACAAGCCATCCAAGGATTAAATACAACCGTGTTTTTTTGTAGGTCATCTGAAACTTCGCCACCGGCAGTCAAAGCTGCTCAAAGTAGTATACGCCAACAATATCCTAGGTTCCATCGCTGTTCCTGCCTCCGTTCAACCGGTGGAATCGGTAGCTGTATGGCAGCCGTCGAGCCTTCAGGTTTATACCTGTACGGCAGGTGGTATGCGGGATTAATACAGCAGGAGTCAACGTTGGAGACAGCAGCCATTTCATGTTCGCCACATAGCCGCGAAAATCACGACGGGGCCGAGCGTCGATGAACGTGAGCACGTGGTACATCATCTTGGCCGTTGTCGTCATCATCATCGCAGTGATGGAAAGGTTCGTTGTATACAAAATTCTTCTAGGGGCGAAACAATGGTTGCCGGAAAAAGCCGGCAACGCAGCAAATATCTGTACAGCGTTGACAGTATTTGTTGGTTTCGCGGCCTTACTGGGCAACGCATTATTATCTAAACGCTAAAGTCCGCGCAGTCCGCACCATTGTCGAGGGTTTAATCCATGGCTATAAAGACAATTCCATCCTTGGTTATTGGTTTGGGTGGAACCGGTAAGCGTGCGTTGACACATCTCAAGCGGCGCATACTTGACACCTACCACCGCGACGACTTGCCGTGGGTGAGGTTGTTGTCTCTCGACACCGATGACGGCGCTGTAAGTAATCCTCCGATTATCAGCCAGTACACAGGCGAAGCGGTCCAGCTTGGCATTAGCGAAATGCGGGTGATAGATCAGAGCGACACTCCTAAAATTATTGCCAATCTTGATTCTCCTGAAAATAGACACATTAGAGATTGGTATCCAGATCCAGGTATGAATATCGATTTTCCGAAGGCCGCAAAAGGTTCTGGCCAGGTTCGCATGTTCGGCCGCGTCGGACTTTACAAGGGTGACAATCTCCACACCACATATCGTTGGTTGCAACAAGCGGCCCAAGAAGTTTCAGACCCTGCAGCGTGGGATGATTTTCGCGGTTTTGATATAGACCCGGGCACTCAGTTTATTTATGTAATTTGTTCTTTGTGCGGCGGGACAGGAAGTGGCATGTTTTTGGATGTCGCCTACATGCTGAGAAAAATTGTCGGCGTGGACCCGTCAACCAGAAGATTTATCGGCATGTTCGTGATGCCCGAAGTGTACGAGCCTGTAGTAGAGAACCAGCATCTTAAGAGAATCTATGCCAACAGCTATGCTGCATTGCGCGAGTTGGATTTCTTGATGAACAACCAACAGCGCTCATATAAAATTCGAGGCAAAGATCACACATTCGTCGATTTCGAACGCGACGTGACACCATTTGACTTTACGTTCCTGCTTAGCAACAAAAACAAACGCGGCGCCGTTATCTCCCAACGCCAGGTCAACGCTGATAAGCCCGTTGCGGCAGACGATCGAATCTGTCAGTACATTTCGGAAGTGATGATGACCGACGTGCTTTCTCCAGTCACAGAGCGCAACGAGTCCATCCTCAGTAACATCTTCACCTCTCTTGGCGATCCGGAGCAACTGGAAGGGCGAACTCTACACAAAAGCTATTCGTCTGTTGCGGCCGCGTCGGTCAAGGTGCCGCCGTTGTCTTCTTTCGAAGATATGCTGAAGCTCAAGATCTCTGATGTCGTTATTGATTTTCTGTTGCGCCCGGATCCAGATATTACTGAGCGTGCGCTGGCCAAACAGTTTTTCACCGATTCACTGGGCAAGGCCGAAGAGCAGCTCACGATACGCGGCAGCCTAAGCAATGACGCAAATTATTCGCGCTTCCGAACAAAAGCATTTAAAGAAGAAATCAAGATCAATCGTCAGGCCGCTCTCAACACCGTGAAGCAGTGGATAGAAAATTGTCTGAAAGAAACTTGCGATAAAGAAAATCCTTTAGATGTTGAGAAGCCTGAAATCAATGCATACAAGGACATGCTGGCCAGATTTTCTAATTCACTCAATTCGACGATTCGAAGCTATGCGCACGACCCTCGGCATGGCTACACGTTCATAACTGAATGGCTCGAAGAGTTGGCAAACATTTGTCGATCTAAGCAAGCGCAAGTGCCACCGCCCCGCCATGTTGATGGGGACCCGCGCAGAGGTTGCCGCGAAGCGCTGGAGTCGCTTGGTCGTGTCGGAATGGATTTGCAGTTGCCCTTGATGAAGGACACGATGACGGTGGCTATTGAAAGAGTCGCTGACTACTACGATGACCTCGGTCGCGAAGGTCATACAAATGATTTGATCAGAACGTTTTACGAAGAAGCAATAAAAATCGTCGAATCGTCCAAAGAAAAGCTCAGCGAAGTTAGCCGAACGTTGCATGATCTTTGCAAGAAGACCGAGCAAGACCTTAACGTTCGCATCTCCAACATGCCCGATATCAGCTCAGAACGAGTGTTGATTGATAAGAGCATGATCGGTCGCAAGGAAATCGAAAAATTCCTGAATTTCTTGCTCGGACCGATATGGTCCGGCGGTGATTGGAAAGCAACGGTGCCTGCACTGTCTGATGAACTACAACAGCGCATCAATGCAGAACTGTCATTTCGACTTCTTGAAATTAGCTCTGAACCTTTTGCCGATGACCAAATACGTATCGAAAAGATGCAATCGGAACTCAACGCATTTGTCAAACAGCGCGTCTTCGATCAGCTTTTCCCAGTAGATCCAACGACCGGCCGGATCAAGGAACCGAGCTATACGGACAGCGAAGGAAAAAGCATCATTTTTGATTTCGGCCCGGACAACCTGCTGCATTTGATGCTGGCACACAGCAGTCCGCTCTGGTTCGTTCAGACCCACCAGGTGGCCTCCGCGACATCTCCCATAACATTTATTGGTCTCAACGGAACCAAAGTACCCGATGGTTTTGTGGAAGAAGTGCAGAAAACCATCAGCACGTTCCGTCCCAGCGATCTGGTGTTGTCGGACGCGGAGCCACGAATTGTAGTGAAGCAGTACGATCCGATGTACTCGCTTGCGTCGTTGGCGACCATCGTCGATTACGAAAACTTTTACCGCGCGACGGACCGCAAACAAAATCCGCTGCACACGGATATCAGATTTGCTGCCGAGCCAAACGCTTATTTGCAATGGCTATCATACAAATCGGTTGAGCCGCCGAGGCTCAAGCTTTGCACGAGAGGGCACGACATAACCCGGGCGCTTAGTGAGTTGCGACAGTTCTGCCCCGATTGTTTCAGAGACGGCACCAAGACTTTCATCGTTCAAGGCAAGGTCATGTGCCCTAAGTGTACGAAAGTAATCGAGGAGGGTAGCCGGAAATGTCCGGAGTGTCTGTCCATTCTTGAAGTGAAGAAGGTCTATTGTCTGGGTTGTATGGCTTCCGGAAAATCACATCCGGAAGTAATCTCAATTCCACCGAATGAGCACGGACCGGTCAATTGCCCGGCATGTGGCTCACTATGGTCTAGTTCGTGCCCTTACTGTTCGGCGCCACTAGAGCGCTCGACAGTGTGCACAAAAGGTGCCGACCGTTGTATATTTGACAGTCCACCAATTGCTTTGTGCAATACGTGCTCATGCCCTGTCACCCCAGATACTGCTAACTGTCCTCGCTGTTTCAAGGCATTGCGAGAATGCCTTGAGTGCAACAAGCACGGGGAAGCTAAGCGGATGCTCCCTAAGGATGCCCAAAGCTGCCCCATCTGCAATTCGCGCAAAGATCTCGTAGGCTCTAAGACGTAGAAAGGATCGAATCAGGCTGTTTCTTCCCTAGTACAGGTAGCTCGCGGAATCGCATCAATGGAAATTATTCTGTGTGATAGAAATCCGGACCTAGTCTCCGCATGGCACCACTTCTTTGATCGGAGCGGCAACGTAACCATCAAGCAAGGTGACATCTTCGAAATCGAGCTGTCTGCAATTGTTGTGCCGATAAACAGCTTTGGTATCATGCGAGACGGCGTCGCACAGCAGTTGAATAAGAAAACTGAGGGTGTGTTGGAAACGCGGGTGAGGAAGCTCATCCTGGAACGCTATGCCGGGGAGATGTCCGTTGGGCTGGCGGAAATTGCAAGTAGCGGCTTGGAAAAACCACCTCTGATTGTCCTGGCGCCAGTAGTCCGAGTACCAGTTGAGTACCAGGAAGCTAACAGTATTAGCGGGTACCAAGCGATGCGCGCGTCATTGCGGGCAGTAGCCGCCTATGTGCGGTCCGGCGGGACGACGCCATTGCAATCGGTTGGTATCGTAGGACTCGGAATGGGGAAAGGCGCATCGCCGGCTACCGCTGCCTTCCAGATGTATGAAGCGTACTGCCAGGTGGTGCTTGGACAGGTCCCCAATTTCGCCACAGTAGAAGCTGCGACCGCACACGATCTTGAGCTAAAAAAAAGTCGCTTTTTGTAGTGATCAGAAAGTTGGGCGATTCAAGAGCACAGAGCAAGATGTCTGGGAGACCGTTGGCTTGTTATTGAGGTTCATTCAACGTTTTTGTGCGCGTCTTTGGATTGTCGAAATACTCTGAATGCCGACCAGATCCAGAGCACTGCCGTAATTCCAGATGCAGTGCCGACAACGTCTAGCCATATCTGGTCGAGTCCTTGTTGCCTTCCGAGTTCCTGAAATGCCAGCAACAGCAGCGTGATGGCGGACCATGGGTGTCCCGTCGGCCAAATCTTTGTTTGATTCTTCAGCCGATCGTAAGCATATAGCGCGTACATTAGAATCACGCTCGCGATGAGAAACCATGGCCCCAATTGTCGAAGAATTTCCATGTCGCGGTCCCTTGTTTGCTGGAATGCTGGTGCGATTGTACAGGCTTTGTTTTGGCTCTCCCGTCGTCATATCTGATCCCGAATCCAGCGGGCATTTCGCTGAATGTTCCTCAGTGGATTACATTCGAGTAATGGACGCGTTTCGTTGAATGTTTTTGCCTCTGACGGCGTTATTGAGATGAATAGATAAACCCACAAAAATCTTGTCAACTCAGGGGGAGCTTACCATGAGACATAACACCCTCGTCACGACCCAGGTCCGCCGCTACATGAAGCGTTTGCCGGAAGGCGCGATGTTCACCACTAGAGAATTGTTATGCTACTCCATGAAGCGCGCCTCCCTCGATCAGGCACTGTCAAGGATGGTGAAACGCAAGGAAATTGAGCGTCTGGCGCTAGGAGTATTCAGAAAATATTCTAGTGACAATCATCCATCACCTTCCGACATTGCCAGGATCAAGGCACGAGCTTACAGGAAGGAAATTGTTACTCACGGCGCGGATGCTGCACAGCAGTTGCATTTGACGGCAAGCGGTAATGTCACCACTACTTTTGCTACAGACGGACAGACTAGTTCATTCCGCACCGTTTCAGGAACCGTGAATTTGAAGAAGGCATCGCCGCGCAAACTATTACTTGGTGATACTCCTATTGGACTGCTCATTCGAGCAATCTGTTTCATCGGAAAGCGTTTCATTGATTGGCGCTTACTCAATCAGGTGCTTTTGCTTGATGCCAGATTCGGGCGCCAGGAACGCGAGCAGTTACGGACGGGCGCTGATCTGATGCCAGCCTGGATAAGTGATGTGCTGTGCCCGGTTTAAGGTTGCTGCGGCGAATGGACCTTGATTGTCGCGCTCATCGAGCATGCGTTGGACGAAATGAATAAAAACTTCCCGGCATTTTGATGAGAGCCAGTATATATCGGCTCTTCAACGTTGGCAAACCATGCAACACGCTAGGCCTAACGACTAAGGATTGAATCAAGCTAATTCCATGTGAAACAGTGCTAGTGCGGGATTTTTAGAGCGCCGATGGCATTTACCCAGAAAAGTCCGGCTGCAAGAATGGCGACTAGGAGCAAATACATGCTTCCCATCAATACACGTCGATGCAAAGGAAGCTGACAGTATTCCGTCGGTTCGAGTGATGCTATGACCCAGTCCCAGTGCTTGGTCGTGTACCACAGATGACCCAGACAAATGAGTACGGAAAACAAGCCGGACCATGGATGTTGCCACGCGATTGCCGCACAGCTGCAAGCGACGGTCATGAATGACCATAAGAATTGCATGCCGATTTTTGATTGCACCACTTTGTTTTCCAGTTCCGACAAACATATTACTGTTATGAATATCAGGTAAAAGTCTTTCTGTACTGCAGCAAACCAGAGCATCCCTGCAATTCCAAGAACCCAAAAGCCTCTCCACACAGCTCCGACGACCCGACCTCCGTCAAGTGGGCTGCACGGTATTAGATTGAATAAGTTCAGAATGAGGCCCATTGCGAATAACCATAACCAAAGTTTCGCGCCGCTAACAAGGAAAACCGCTAGGCAAAGTGCGGCGCCAATTGATCCCACAATGGGGCCGGCAATGGCGACAATCGCTTCTTCCCAGGCATCTTTAGGCATTTGTTTCATGCCTACAAATGCACCGACAAACGGAATGAATATTGGCGTAGTTGCCGGTATTCCGTAGTGTCGTAGGGCAAGCACATGACCCATTTCGTGCACCAGAAGCAGTGATACAAAGCCTGCGGCCGCGGGTAGTCCGAGTTTCCCGTACCACCAGTAAGCAATGATGTTAAAAAGCATCGTCATGACAGTGGCGACACCCTTCATCTTCAGCAATGCAATCAAGATGCCCTTGCCTTTGGCCAGAAGAACTAAAAGGAGCCCCAAGCTAGCTAGGTTTAGAGGATTTGGTTTCGGCTTCGGCTTAGCATCCTGTTCGTTGTTTGCTTCGGAGTTGGATTTCGAATTGTTCGAACTGATTGGCTGCATTATCTTATCTGATTTCTCCGTGTCTCTTCTTGATTCAAATGTACTCCCTGTCAGGGAAAGAAGTTGCCAAGAGAAGATTATGTATTCGTTAAACCGGTGTTGACTGTAGCAAGCAGACTTCGTGATTTTGATCGAACTAAATTCACCAGAAGCCCCACACCTTCCGCGCGTGATTCGTCTGAATCACGCGCGGAAGGTGTGGCGTTGATAGCTTTCGTGCGATATCTAGATGCTAATTCTCAAGGGAATGTAAACCCTTCACGGTGCCGGTATCTCAGTTTCGGATCGGCTCTGGCTGCCGTTGATGTAGGCGGACCGACGAACTAGTGGGAATTCTGTTTCGTTCCGTTCGAGCGCAAAGCGAGGAAGCTGACGGACTCCCGCGAAGATCCCTTGTCGCACCGCTTCTGTTTCGAAGACAAAGTCTCCGTTCCACATGTGCTGATTCACAGGCATTCCCATCACTGATTCAAGCACGTAGGGACGTAAATGATCCGGAATTTCGTCCGTGTAAGGTACTTGGGCTGCAAATTTTGTCGGCGTCAGGTAGCTTCCTACAAACACTGTGTGCTCCAGTGTGACAGCACCGTGAGGATCCGGAGGACTCCCGTCGTGACCGTCCAGGGTGTACACCACCAAGTGCTCCGGATCTGTCGGTTCAAAAGCAAAGGCGATTGGTTTCGCCTTTGCCCGCTCTGTCGAGTTGAAGCAACAGAGCGCGACTGGCGACCTGTACCAATCTTCGAGCACCTCAAATACAGCGTTGTTTATTGATGGTCGCTTAGCTGGGTTGATCTGCTCCAGTGAGCCTCCAATGTCAGATGCGCTCTCCGCGATGACGATGTCGTAGACGTCGAATTGGAGGAAGACCATGCGTCCGCCGCTTCTACCCCAGGTTGCCAGTGCTTCCATTGGCTCTGCCGAAGCTGCCGCAGGTGGCTCTGGGAGCGCCAAGGCCTTAGCTATGTCCGACAGGAGCGCCGGCGTGTCTGCTGTGTTGAGCAATCTAATCGATTCCCAACTTCCCAAGAGTGGAATGATCAGGCAGTTGCCGCTACTGTTCACTCCCATTCTGTCTTGCAGGCTGCGAGAGTGTTCGCCGCGCTTACGCCTGTCAGCTTCATCGAAAACGTGCTGCGTAGAAACACCGTATCCCACCAACTTGAGGGCGAGTTCAGTAAGTTCTCTTCCTGTGGTCACAATTCTATTGACGTATTCTTCAAATAGGGATGAGGCCTCGTCGGGCAAGCCACCATCATCATCGCCGACTTCATTTTGGTACCAAGTAACATGATGAATCTTTTCATCAACTAAGACTTCGCACGTTCCAGTGATGGTGTGGCGAAAGACTGCCGGCCATGCTGAGCAACACATTTGTAATTCCTCCAATGATGGCTGTCGCTGATGGCGAAGCTAATTCAGTCCTGCGCAAAAGAAATCATATCAAAATACGATGGAGGTTAAATTGATTTGCATTTCTCAATTCCTCGCTGAGTCTGGCAACTCGCGAAGCGCACCCGTCAGTATGTCGAATTGGCAAGTCTTTCCTGATGCAAATGAAATTACAAAGTTATACTCATTGGTGCCTGGAACTTGCTGGCATCCAACTAATTTGAATTCTGCTCGTTTGCCACCATCTTCATACAGGCGCATGGACGTTGGTGCGCCCATCTGCATCAGATCTTGCGTGGAGTATGTTTTCAAATGCTTCCCGCCGAGATAGAAGTCGAGTTCGTGTTGCTTGGACAGGTCAGCAGAATTCGCCAACCTGGTGGCGAGAACGGCCACTTTTCCGGCAATTGGACTCCAACCGAGCTCAATTCGCGGAGAGAAGAACTCATAGCTGTCAACCGGCATGTCCTGCTTTTCTTCGACTCTGAACACCTGCGTTCGTGCGGGGTGTCCGGTCTTCGGCGGACTGCACCGCGCATAAAATATTCCATCAAGCCCGGAGTAGACATAGGTTCGTGGTGGTGCTTGTTTCATGGCATGAGCATCGTAGAAAGTGAGACACCCTATCAAGATCAAGAGTGCCAGGCAATTGGTCGGAGTGCTAGCGCGAAATCGGTGCATGAGAAGTCAGGGGCTTGAAATTTGGTGCTGCTAAATCATTGAGATTCTATCGTATTACTGATTCCGTATGGCTGATTTGCCGGCGGGTCACCGGCGCTCCCAGCTTGTAGGGGTTGGCGCCGTGCGCCACCCGTGAGTTTGTCCGTCCGGCGATACGGGAATAGAATATCGACTCAACCGAAGCGAGGACAGCCAATCCGTGCAGACCAAAACCAGATATCAGCTGCGACTGCTGAACGCAGACGACACAACCGCTGTGGCGGACCTGTGGACGATGTCGTTCGGGCCGCCCTTCCACATACATGATCCGGTCAATTACGCTGAGCAACAACTTTCCTATCTCGTTGGAGCTTTCAGCGATGGAAAGCTTCAGGCCGCGGCAGGCATCACGGACTTTGACCTCCATATCGAAGATCGGTGGTTGAAAGCAGGTGGAATCGCTGCAGTGGCGACAAATCCGGCTCACCGTCGCCAGGGTGTTGTTGATTCATTGCTAAGAAACTGCGTGGAGCATCTTCATGAATCCGGTGTTGGCATAGCCTGCCTGTGGCCTTTCTCTTATGGCTTCTATGAACATTTCGGCTGGTCAACTACCGATATGCAATATTCGATTCAAATCGCTCTACAGGGTTTGCATAAGCTAGGAGACGCTCGCCAATACAAACTGGCGGCTCTTCACGAGTTCGAAACTTTGATGCCGATGCACCAGACATGGTGTCAGCAATTCAACATGAGTCTTTCGCGTGTGGAGCGTCGTTGGCTGCGATGGTTATTCAATCCGGACTTTGTCGGACGGATGTTCATACATCCGGAAGGCTATATGATTCTCGATTTGCTTCATTCCAAAGACCGAAAACTTGTCATTCGAGAGTGGGCCTATCTATCGAGCGAGGCTTTCGCCGACGGACTGGCGTTATTGGGACAAATGGATTCGCAGTTCGATACGGTCACATGGAACGATGGGCAAACGGAGCCTTTGTTGAAAGCGGGTATTTTCGATGCCATCACGGAAATTAAACTGAAACCCGGAATGATGTCGAGGGTGGTTAACGTCGAAAGCCTTTCCGCGGCTCTGAAGCTTCCACTTACTGATTATCCGGTGCATGACCCGCTCGGGGTCTCAACCCAAAACGTAAGTCAGTCGGAATCGACCAAAGCATTATCGCCCGGACAATTAATGCATTTGGTTTGCGGCTCACCAGCAGACCCATCGACATCACTGTTGCCGTTGACCAAGCGAAACTATTCCGCTGAGCATTTTTGAACTGCCTAAACCACAGCATTTGACCGAGACTCTTCGATTAATGGCAGAAAAACACTACAATTGAGTGGGATCAATAAGTCCGCCGAGTCAAACGCCTGACCTCGGGGCATAGTACTTGCGTCGAACCTAAATAAGGTTGATACCGATGCTTGATTCAGATGCATTTAACCGTGCAGTTGCAAAAGCCCTTGTCGTGTTGTCATTCATGACTCAGTTGATGGGCCCAGTCGGCGCGAAGGAAAAACCTGGTGCTATCGCGAAGCCGGACGCTGCTGTCATCGAGTGTCAGCGCATGTTAGATGCCGGCAAAAAAGAGGAGTGCGAACACCAGCTTGCTGATCGCCTTCGCATTGAACCGAATAATTTGGATGTGCGCAAGTTGCATGCCGAAGCGCTGTATCAACTCGGCCGGTTTCATTATTCTGTGGATGAACTGAAAGTTGTGTTGGCTGCCAGACCCTGCGATGTTGATGCGAATTTATTGATGGGAAAAGCGCTTCAGAGCATGCACCGCCCGATCAAAGCCGTGGACTCTTACGAGAAGTTTATTGCGTTGGCTCCGGCAGATCAGCGAACGCAGCAATACAAGACGTTGGTGCGGGTCCTTCGGGATAACAACCAAACGCAGGGTCAACAAACAGCGCAATCCCGCGCCCAAGCAGGAAACTATCTTGCCGCCGTCGCCAGCGGTGCCTTCGCCAAATGGAGGGAGCCATCCGCGATCAGGGTCTACATAAAAGATGGAGTAGGCCTGGAAGGCTATCGTCCTGAATTCGAAGAGGCCTTAAGGCAAGCATTCGATGATTGGAACGAGTCAACGAATCAAAAAATTGGATTCATCTTCATCACAGAACCGCAAACCGCACAAATGACAGTGACATGGACGAGCGATCTGCATTCTCCCGCTTTGAAAGCAGAGGCTGGTCTGGCGCAGACATCTTATGGTGCCGACGGGATCGAAAAATCTGAAATCTTGCTGCTCACGGTGGATCCATTCAAAGATGGTCCGATCGGTAAGAACCATTTGTACAACATTTGCCTTCATGAAATCGGGCATGCGCTTGGATTGCAGGGGCATAGTCCGCATACCGAAGACATCATGGGAACGACGTTATACACACAGCAAGGGCTGTCAGACCGCGATGTAAACACAATGCTCGCTCTGTATGATTCGGATCGGAAGGACACCGCTGATTTACCTACGACCGATGAATACGGACGACCACTTTCTGCTGCTGTCAAAGCTAGTCATCTGAGTCGCGCCGGTAGCGCTGCTGCGGCAGCAGGACGTTATCGCGAGGCCATCGACAAGTTGGAAGCTGCACTCAAGCTGAACCCTGCGGACACGGTGGCGCAACATAACATCGCCGTGGCGGCAAACAATCTGGCAATCGATAAAGCAACGGAAAGGGATGCTGCCATCTCATTACTTCATCTGGCTCTGTTCTGGAGCCAGAACGATGATGCGGCTCGTCAGAATTTGAAATCGTTGCTTCAGGCAACTGGCAACGGCAAAGATGCGTTTGCGCTGCACCTAGCAACAGCAGACGCGTGTCTGGCTAATAAAGATCGAATGGGCGCAATTGTCGAATTCCGCGAAGCGCTTGCGATCAAGAATGATCCGGCGGTACGGACGAAGTTGGCCGGCATGAAAGAGTGATGGAATTATTGGTGCCGGCTTCTGATCCGATCGAGAACTCGCACCGGTTGTTGAAATGATTTGATGACGCCGATACCGCCCCCGATGATCATAAGCCACTTGATCAGGAACAACCCATCGGGTAATACTCCTGCACCATAGAGCAGCGCGACTGTCATCAATGTCAGAGTCAAATAATTACGGTACATCGTTCTTGTGCTCCTGCCGTAGCTTCAGCCTACATGCATTCAAACGACGGACTTTGGATAATTAGGAGGGGTGGGGCTTGCCAAGCGCGTGCGTCCTTTGTGTATCAGAATCTGATACCGCTGCGCCAGCGCAGACTAAACGCGCAGTGGATCGATCACGGCGCGTTCCCATCCCCTGCGCACTAAACAGCAACGTCATCTTTGTGCAATCGTTTCCAGACGCGGTGAAGTGATACCGCTTCTATGAAACCATCGATGTGGCTCCCCTTTTACACGGCAGACTGCGCATGCGCTTAAATGTGCACAGTAGCCACTGAGCGTCAAAGTAAACTACATTGCATCTCTTTGATTGGAGCTATTGGAAAGTTAGGGGTTTTCCCTGCACGGTTGTCGTAAGATCCCCTAGTTGTTGACGGCGGAAGCGGTTAAACCGTGCCCAACGACTGCTTTTTCTTGTCGTGCCACTGAAAATACTGCCGACGGACTTACGTATCAGTCTTCGCCCCGCGGCGCGCGGCCTCAATCGTCGCGATGTCGATCTTTTCATCGTCATCATTGCTTCCATTGCCCGCTTCGCGGCAGCTCGATCCGGGTCGGTCGTCGCGTCGAGCAGCACGCAAGGCGTGATTTGCCAAGAAAGGCCCCAGCGATCCGTGCACCAGCCGCATTGGCTCTCTACCTGAAGAAAACTGCTGATGGGCGTAGGTGTCGAGGAACTCGTTGAAGTTTCAGAATCCTATTTTATCTTTTGGCGCCCAACCTGGGCACCGCTGGTACGATTACATTCAGCCAACGCCAGTATTCATTCGTTCCATGGTGGCTCCGATTAGCACCACATTTCGGGTGGTTTGATTGAGGATCGTCGGCGGTAGGAACGTTGGCATGGTGCCTCCAGTCGGTAATAATCTACAAATGCTGCGAATCTCTTCGCGGCGGAATTCGGCGGAATTCCGCCGAATCAGCCGCTGGATTCCGGGATGGTTTTGTGGCGGGATAGGCTGGACAAGGAGTTAGGCGGCCCGGGTTTGTTCTATCTGGTCAGCAGTCACGTTTGCAGCCTGCTTCGCTTGTCCGCCATCAGATGACCCTTTGGTTACGGCGTACTGCGTATCATTTCCAAGGGGCGATGATACTATTCTGGTGCCAGTAACCGTGTGACTAGCTTCCGGAGCACGTTCCTTGCTTCCATCTACAATGTCGAGGTTCGGAAGTTTGCCCAACTCTTTTCCGTCCGTACCACCAAGGCGCATTTTGCCAATAATATCATTGTGTTCGGCGGTCATTGGGACGTTGCCGGCCCGCAAATTGTCCGAAGCATTATTCGCTTTTTCCTTACCGCCATCGCCGATTTGAAAGTTTTCGGCAGCTTTATTAGGTGCGGCCATAGTGAATCCTCCAGTAACGCTTCAGAAAAGCGAAGCTTTGTTGATTAGTAAGTGACGATTTGAACGCTTCTGCCAAAAACGCGCCTCGCCCTATGATTCGCGGGCTGAGTAGTAATCGGCGTTGTCTGTTCGAGTTCCATGAATGCAGATTAGCGAACTACTGTGAGTTGTGCGTGAGCATTTCGTGACTCGGCATTCGCTGATGTATTCGCGTTATTCGAAGCGGCGTGCACCTATTAAGGAAGCATCTGTTTCCGCCTGGGAGTGCCGGCTTCCAGGCAGCTGGGCAATGTCAGGCCGCTGGGCAATGTCAGGCCGCTGGGCAATGTCAGGCCGCTGGGCAATGTCAGGCCGCTGGGCAATGTCAGGCCGCGGCCCACGAGCCGTTGTTTAGCCCCGGGCGCGTTGCGGGTTCCGCCCACGGGCCGGGGCGAGTGTAGGGGCGCGTCGTGACGCGCCCGCAGGCGTCTAGTGATAGCTTCTTATGCGGAGAAAGAGTTAAATGCGTTGTCCATCGGAAATCGGGCGGCTCACGAGCCGCCTCTACAACCCTGGCGAGTTGTGGGTGTTTACTGTGTGTTTTTGCCTGGGCTCTGGGCAAAGTGATTTGGAGCGTTGACCGTCTTTGCGTTGGTGTCACTGCCGGAGACAAAGTAATTGTCCGGGACGAGCTGGAAGTCTGTTTTCAGGTTACCTGCCGCGGACTGCGCGGCCTGCATAACGTTCTGGGCGGTGTAGAGGTTGCCTGCCGCAGATTTACCCGGTTGGACAAGCCCATTGGCTGTGTAGAGATCCCCTGATGCGAAATCCGCGGGTTGAATAACCTTCTGGGCGGAGTAAAGGTTGCCTGCTGCGAATTGTGCTGGCGGGACGAGCTGGAAGTCTGTTTTTAGGTTGCCTGCTGCGGATTGCGCTGGCGGGACGAGCTGAAAGTCTGTTTTTAGGTTGCCTGCTGCGGATTGCGCTGGCGGCACGAGCTGAAAGTTTGTTTTTAGATTGCCCGCCGCAGCTTTGGCCGGTTGGACAAGCCCATTGGCTGTGTAGAGATCGCCTGATGCGAAATCCGCGGATTGAACAACCCTTTCGGCTGTGTAAAGGTCGCCTGCTGCGAATTGTGCTGGCGGCACGAGTTGGAAATCCGTTTTCAGATTGCCCGCTGCGAACTGTGCTGACGGTACAAGTTGGAAGTCTGTTTTTAGATTACCGGCGGCATATTGTGCCGCAGGAACGATTTTTCCATCTGTTTTTAGATTGCCTTCGGCTGTCAAGTTTTCGGGAAGGCCTCCCTGTGGAACGAAGTCCATCGTCTTGGTGCTCGTATCCTCAGCGCTGAAGCCAGGACCGCAGGAGGCGCACAATGTCAGCATCACCAGTAGTTGCAGACGCGACGGCATCTTACGCATAGTTCACCTAAATAGGGAAAGCCAGCCTGCACTGTACCATTTTTTCGGCATATGTCAAGCGCTTGACGATCACTTTCGAAGTTGAGCGTTGGTAGCTTATTGGTCTTAGAATCAAATATGGTATCGGATGTGGTGGCATTGCCAATAGGCGTTTGCTATTAGTTGCTCGGAAGGCTGTACATAAGTGGATGCGGCATCGGTCCATTTGCAGCATCCACTTCCTTAAGTGTGAGCGGTTCGTGCGACCTACTCAACAGAATCGCTCCAGTGCTTGTGCGTGCGGTACTAACGCGTGCAGGCGCAGCAGCGTCTGCTTGCACTTCTAGATTCAGGCGCAAAATCTTGTGCGATTCGGCAGCTTCTTCTGGCGTCTTCTGTGATTGTTTCATTGCTTGTGAAGTCAGGTCGTAAGTCTGAAGCACGTATCCGTACGGACTTTTTTCGCTGTTGAGCGGTGCGATGGTCTTTCCACCGGCCGTCACTAGTGATACCTTATATGGTGTCAAGTTTGATGGCGGATCGTACTGCACGCGAACAAACAGCTTCTTGTCACTATAAACAGCTTGTGTTGCGATAGCTGGAGCTTTGCCTGTCAACGGGCGCAAGACAATGCGAGGGACGCTCCAGTCGGTGACGGATGGCTCAGGTGAACTAATCTTCGGGGCCCGCACTTCAAGGAATCGCTCGTTGTGGTCGTTTTTTCCGATTGAAGAATTGCTTTCAACTTGACCGGTGACAAAATTGATATCTACTGACTGCGTGTTATTGGGCGCTGTGCTGTCATAATTGACGGCTGTGAATCCGATTAGCAGCCATTTGTCATTGCGCAGCTGATACTTGTGAGTGAGTTCGGTCCTCTCGCGAGATCCACAATAATGATTGACGAGCAGAATGCCTTTCTTGATTTCGACCATTGGCTGACCGCCGGAGGAGCCGCACGACGCCATCGTTGCGCGATCACTTTCGGCGACTACTTCAAGCTGTCCGCTCTTATTTTGCAATGCAACGATTAGACGACTGATAGGTTCTTCGAGTTTCTCGCTGGCAAAATTCGCAACGACTGCCGCATCAGGACGCCCGTCGTTGTTCAGATCCCCTAATGCTTGGCTCACTAGAGTCCATGGTGCCTTAACCAGACCAGTAGCGTTCTTAGCTGTGCGAGGTGTTGCAGGAGCAAGGGAAGCGCTGGCCGCAATGAGCGGCGACGCAATCATCAATAAAACTGCAAGTAGACCAAGAAATCGAACGATTCTCATATTTTGCTTTGCGCTCTGGGCGGTAAGGATCTAAGACGCGACGGTATCCCGCGACAAATTGTACCGTACAGAGTCCTGTAATCTGGGTAAATTGGCCGGATTCCGGCGCCTGGCGACGATATCTGGCCGCTTGCATTTCGTGGTACATAAAGGCAGGGAGACGGTTGAGTGGGACGCGAAGTGAAAACCGATGACAAAACCGAACTTGTTTGCAGCACATGCCACAAACCGGTGAGTCTGCGGGCGCGCACCGATGTCACAAAATTCCTCTCGGTGGAAAGTCGTTGTAGCTGCGTGTCGCCTACGCTTCCGCCTGGACAGCCAGTATCAATCATTGTTGAAGTTCATGACGCGCTAGGGGCGGACCTTGCGGCTGGGGCAGAGGAAGTACAAAAGAATCTCGGAGAACGTTATGAAGTTGTTTCTTTGCTTGGACAGGGCGGGATGGGCGCCGTTTACAAGGTAAAGGACAAAGTGCTGGAAAAAACGTTCGCTATCAAGATGCTGAATCCAGCTCTTGTGGCGGACAGCAATTCGGTCAAACGATTTGAACAAGAAGCCCATGCAGCCAGCAACCTGACGCATGCGAATCTGGTAGCTGTTTATGAGTATGGGATGGGCAAGAAAGGCTCACCATTCATTGTGATGGACTACCTGGCCGGCGACACTCTTGCAGAGCGAATTTCGAAATCCGGCTACCTGAGCATCCCCGATGGGATCAATATTTCAGTTCAGATAGCCGAGGCTCTAGCTCATGCGCATACGAAGGGCGTGATTCACCGAGACATAAAGCCAAGCAACATCATTTTGTGCAAAACGGAAAGTGGCTTGGACAACGTGAAGATCGTGGACTTCGGTATCGCAAAAGTTCTCCCGACTCAGGATGCAGCAAACAAGTTGACACAAACGGGAGATATTTTCGGCAGTCCGCAATACATGTCGCCCGAGCAATGCCTGGGAAACAAATTGGATGCACGCTCAGACATCTATGCCTTCGGCTGTGTGATGTACGAGGCACTAACAGGGGTTCCCGCTCTTCAAGCTGAGAATCCAATCAAGTTAATCATCAAACAGATCAATGACATGCCTGTGCCACCATCCCAACTAAAGCAAGACTATGCCATTCCAGCAGATCTTGAATATGTTGTCATGCGCTGTTTGTCTAAAGAGCCTTCAGATAGATATCAAAGCGCACAAGCGGTGTTGACTGACCTGCAGAGCATTCGCGATGGTCGTAAGTTAAAGTACAAATCAGCTGCCACGCTGGCGAAAAAAGATGTTGAGAAGAAGATTACTCCTGTGGAGCTTTGGTGCCTCATAATCGCTGTCGCTGTAGGTGTTTTCGCCATCGCATGTGTCGTTGGTAATTCCGAGAGTGGTCCGTATCCAACGACTGGGTTGGCCGTGCCAATTCCGCCGGGAGGCTTGCAGCAGGCGGTCGGCGGTCCAAAGCTGGTCGGCGATCTGCACGCGGACGCCGACGAGCTCGATAGGTGGTCCTACAAGTATTTCATGGCTGGTGACTATGCAAAGGCAATTCCGTACCTTGAATTTGGCATCAGGACATACAAAGAAGGCGGCAAGCACTACGGCAACAACGGCGGCGAGGACACCTATCTGGCTGACAATTACCAGCATTTAGGCAAATGTTACCTGGCTTTGAACAAGCCATTACAGGCGGTGCCGAATTACCAGGAAGCTTTGCGCCTATATAACAAATACGGCAAGTATCCCGGCGGCGGCATGGCTGAGGCGGTAGCAGACTATGCTACTGCGCTGGATAGACTAGGGCGCTCTAGCGAAGCGGCGAAGATGAGATCGGAATTTGACAAGGTTGGACGCCTGTCGGTGATTCCGTAGAAACAAGAGGGGAGGGGCTTGTCCCCTCCCGTTGAACGAAGGCGGCGCTGATCACCCGTGGTGCACGGAACACCTGTAGTTGAGGCATGCACCAATCCGATAGCTTAGAACGGGAGCCGACAGGTAGGGCAACTCGGCAGGCTTCGCTTGCACGCGCTGCCCTAGGGACAAGCCCCTCCCCTACCTGCAAGTTGACTAGGGTGCCATAACGGATTGTGGCGCACGGCGCCACCCCTGCAATGCCCCATCCTCAGGCAAGAAGCTGTTTAGATGCTTCCATAAATGCGTTGCAGGTTTCGGCGTCGATGTTGCATAGGTGCACTTCTCGGAGTGTTGTTTCCGGATGGTTCTTGAGGTATTCACGCGCAGTACTGACGATCACATGCGCGCATACATCCTTCGGTCCACCGAAAATTCCCGAAGAAATTGCTGGAATCGAAATACTGGTGAGCTCGTGTGCGTCGGCAACCTCAAGGCTGGTTCGAACTGCCGCCCCGAGAAGCCTTTCACCATCCCCTTTCGACCAGACCGGCCCGACGGCATGAATGACGTACTTTGCGCTCAGTTCGCCACCACTGGTGATGGCGACATCGCCGGTTGGGATGGGTCCGTTTCTCTTGACCCATTCATTGCTTTCTTGCTGAATTGCAGTCCCGCCCACTTTGCTGATGGCGGCAGCTACTCCGCCGCCGTGCAAAAGCTGACCGTTTGCCGCATTGACGATCACCTCGGTTTGCTCTGCAGTAATGTCGCCGCGAACGACGCGCATAGTGGCTCCTGCCACTTGGTACTCAGCGAGAATTGTATTCATTGGTTTGGTCCGTATATCGAAAGCAAGATATCCTACCAGAGCAGGGCGATTTGTCTACAGATCATGCGACATTCTGTACGACTCATCAAGCTAATCTAAACGAATGTACATCGACCGGACCGATTTCGCTCTGCCGCAGCTATAATCGGCTTCTTCTAATCTGAGGTATTTTGGCCTTTACGATTGCATAACAAATTACATCTGATAGGGAAAGTGTGGCGAAAACCCACCGCTGTCCCGCAACTGTGAACCAGCAACGGCTGAAAGTCAGAATGCCTGTCAGAGCGTACATAGGTCAACCTCTTCGAGGCAAGGAGGAAAGGCGAAGGTCGCAGCAATGCGACACGTTCTTCCGCTCGTTGAGGCGGGAGATTTTTATTTTTGGAGGTTACGTGGACATAACGACGGTAAGTGAAACTCGCATGTTGGAAATGGTTTTTCCGGATCAGACCAATCATTACGGAACGTTGTTTGGCGGGCACGCCTTGCGGCTCATGGACATGGCCGCCTTTGTGACGGCATCTCGTTATTCGCGCAAGGCGATGGTAACGGCATCGTCTGAGCGCGTCGATTTCAGTGCTCCGGCTAAGCATGGGCAGCTTGTGGAGCTTGTTGGAAGGGTTCAGCGTGTCGGCAGGACTTCAGTAAATGTGGTCGTTGATATGTTCGCTGAGGACTTACTAACCGGTGAGCGCCACATGTGTGCAACTGGCAATTTTACCTTAGTTGCAGTGGATGAGTTGGGGCAGCCGACCCCGATTCAAGCGACTGACAGCGGCGACACAGGTCAACCGTAACCCACCAAATATGGTTCTATGGCTCACGCCATTTATCAGTTTCTTCTTGGGTTTGAAAACGCAGGTATAAAACTTTCTTCAAGTCTGGCGTGCCAACAAGTGCGCGCCCACCCTCGGCAATTGGAAAAACCATGATGTGGATTCCGGAACCAACGTCCTCGTCGGGCGTGCCGAGCCAATCGACAATGTCTTCGTAATTCGGCTTGGCTGGAATGGCATCGAATGATGATTTTGTAATCCTAAAGTTCTGTCGAGGGAGATCGCTTACAGCCTGCGCTATCTTGCCCGAATTGAAGCGTTTTACGAATGCCTCCTGTTCGTTAGCTTCCCAGCCTTGCCCAGAGCCGTGGAACATGAGCACTTTTCGCGTGTTCGGCGTCACAAGAGACACGCTAATCCACGTGTACGGCCGGGCTTGCGACGCTTGCCCGAATCTATGATGATTCAAGCCAACAGTTACTTCGCAGGCTTTATCCGCGTCTTCTTTGGAGACATAGCGTGCAGTCTGCGAGTACCCCTTGTACTTGACGATAGGCTTGGAGAAGCTATGGACATAGCCGGTAACTTGAGGGAAAATCCCGTACCAACCGGCTCGGATGGCGTCATTGTAGAATTCGTTTCCTCTGCCAGATGCCGTCGAAGGTATCAGCATCGTGACTGCTACGAGTAACAGGACAATAGGCTTCAGCCGTGTGAACATTGATCCTCGAAGGTGCGCCATTGCTGCTGAGTCGGGTGACTCGAAGTTTAGCTCATGCACCAAGTCTATTAATACCAGAATAGACGATCACCTGCTTGGTGCGCCGGACTTCTACCTTCGGTCTACCCGGGCGCGCGGGCATCTTGCCCGCTCCGTGGTGTAGGGGCAACGCTCTCGGAAGGCGGGCACCGAATATGGTGCTACATCACGGGCATATAGAAAGTACTCTTGCTGCCTTTCGTCTAAGTTGATGGCCAGCCTCTCCACATATAATGGGAAGCGAGCGCTGAATGTGACGCAGATTTACATCCGCGAGCAATTCTGGTTGACATTGGTTCGAGAACCGGCATAATTGCACTCATGTCGAACCGCGCCACAATGATGATGAGCATGCCGTACTCCCCCGCCAGGGAAGTAGGGTGGTTGCACGTCACAAGGCTAGACTAAAAAACAGCTTTATAAAGTGCATCTAACTCCCCTTCTCTGGCAGAGAGGGGGAGTTTTCTTTTGTCGATATTTAGGAGAAAACCAAATGACCAGCAACAATCACACCGGTACAAATAACAACAACGCCGTTGCCTGTACCAAAGCGAATGAAGAAACCCATCGCGAATTCACGAGTAGGCTCGACTTCGCAACACGCGCCATTCACCATGCGCAAGAGCCTGATTCAGCCACAGGGGCGCTCAGCACGCCTATCTATCAAACGTCGACTTTCGTCTTGGAAGAGCTCGGCAAGAACAAAGGCTATCAATACGCTCGCTCACACAACCCGACACGTAGCGCCCTTGAAGGCTGCCTCGCTTCATTGGAAGGTGCACGCTTCGGAATTGCCACAGCATCGGGACTGGCAGCTGTTTCAGTTGTTGGCAGTCTGCTCAGTGCTGGCGATCACGTAGTTGTTGGCGAAGACGTTTATGGTGGCGTGTACCGCTTGTTCGAGAAGGTACTGAAGCGCTACAACCTGCACTTCACCTATGTAAACGCCCGCGAACTAAGCGAAGTGGAAGCTGCCATTCGCCCGGAAACGAAATTGATTTGGCTTGAAACACCGACGAACCCATTGCTCAACTTAGCTGATTTGAAGGCGATTGGTGAAATCGCTAAACGACACAACTTGATTTACGCTGTGGACAACACCTTCGCCACTCCTTACTTTCAGCGTCCGCTGGAGTTTGGAGCAGATGTGATTGTGCACAGCACGACCAAGTACTTGAGCGGGCACAGCGACATCATCGGCGGTTGTGTTATCACCGACAGAGAAGACCTCTATGAAGAACTCAACTTCTATACGAACGCCGCTGGTTGCGTTCCCGGACCGTTCGACTG
>Ga0163151_10002710_pt1 | contig 26771 bp, 47 predicted proteins | sample OliLakLV19MP5IB2_FD_145596 | JGI IMG/M metagenome (GOLD analysis project Ga0163151, IMG submission 145596) | Freshwater microbial mat bacterial communities from Lake Vanda, McMurdo Dry Valleys, Antarctica - Oligotrophic Lake LV.19.MP5.IB-2 | ecosystem: Environmental > Aquatic > Freshwater >...
GTTAGTCGGATACTTAGCAAGATGGATTTTGTAAAAAGGCTATAAGCCGATCCATCGCGTGTTTTGGTTTCCCTTTCATGAGGGGAATCTCTGGAGTGGGCGGAACATACTCAACGTAAGGAGTTGGGCGAGTAATCAGCCCATACTCAACCCAAAGCAGTTGCTTGCGCCTTATGCGAGCTTCTTTTTGAACCTTCTTCTCATAGGGCAACGCCCACTGCATCATGGTACTGCCGCGAGGTGACTTCTTCTTGCTCACCTTGCCCATCCCGTTGGCCGCGCAGGAGGAGAGAGGGCGTCACTGATTATTTTTTGATGCTCTTTAATCTTGACCAGCTCGTCTTCCAAAAGCCCAGCCATGGCGTGAAGGGAGGTTTTAAATTCGGCGTATTCAGGTTTGGTGTCCGGACAGTTGCGCAGGAAGGCGATCATACTATCAAGGCCGACAAAGATTTGACCGTTTTGTCCAGGTTTAGCGAAAAACTTCAATTCCATATTATGGTGATTACTTCATTATCTTTCGATTGTCAATATAGTTTCGACCGTTGTAGATGATCGCGAGAGCGCCAGATAATCCAAGAATGAGCTTTTCGGCGTTTGTGAGTCCTGGCTTTCTTGAAATGTGAATCAAAAAAGGCCCAAGAAAGAACACGTCCCACAGGCGAATCGCTTGAGATTTTTGCATCTCTTGAATCGACGATGGGCCGTATTCTCTAATCATATATTTTTAATTTTCTCGATTGTTTTTGCAACGTATTGCCATTCACGCTGCCCGAAATCTTTTTCTTTCTTTTTGAATTTCCTCACAGCGGAACGTATAGCGCGGCGGCGTTTGGTGTCGTCTTCCTGGGAAGGGTTCGCCGCCAAGACATTTTCTTCCTCTTCATCGTCGTCCAAGGCTTGATCGTCTTCAATTCCAAGAGAGTCAGTTCTTACGTCTTCAGTCTCGTCGACTTCCAGCTCGTCCCACGAGTGAGCGAGTGTAAGGGGCTTATCGTCCTGGACTCCGAGGGACGGATTATTTAACTCATTGAGCTTCATGAAGGTGGCGAGAGCTTTGCGGTTGACTTGTGTAACGTGTCGAACCTTTGCCGGTACTGCCTCGTCTTTGGAGGCGTCTACAGCATCTTGTTTGTATTCCCAGCCAGAAAGCGGAACACCCTTTTCGTCGACTACGAACCATTTGTATTCCGACTTTTCGGGGTTAGATAATGTGATCTGTGAGCGATCCTCTGGGAGGGCCGCGAAGTCTGGAGTAATGTCTGGAAGAGCGTCTCCGCGATCGGGGAGGATTTTAAGAGAGATTCGATCGTCGTCAGCCTTGCCGTATAGGAGGTGAGCAAATTTGGTTTCAGCCTCATTGAATTTTTTGTACGGCTTTTTAAATTTGTGCTCGGCCACGCGAATGGCATCGTCGAAGACGTGATCCTTTGGCGCAGGGTTCTCTTCCATTCCACCAAACATATCTTCCCAGCATTTTGGGCAGGTTTGGGAAATAAACATTTCGCGCAGCTCAGGCTTCATATTTGGAAAAGCGTCTTGCACGAGAGCGCCTTTTACCCATTTCTCTATTTGCTCGCGAGCAACAATAATCTTTCTGGCGCGTTTACAAAATTTGCAGGGAATGGCAATTCCTTGTTGTCCTTTTTTAGCGGCTTTTTTATGTTTCATCAGTTTAACCGACCCTTATCTTTTAAATCTTGAACTTCTTGCTCTAAGATATGATCAGCCAGAAATTCCTGGCTTTTCTCTTCTAAGTAATTCGCCACAGCCTTCAAAGCCGCGTTGTAATGAGCATCTTCCGAGCGCAAGTTTTGGTTGTCGCGGAGAAATTCCACGAATCCGTTAAGCTCAATATACACTTCCTCCTTGTCTGGGAAAACAAGGATTGTGATCTTGGCCATAGACTTACTTTCTGGCAAATTGCGGGTTCCTGATTACGGTTTCGATGAAATAGGCTGCGACAATGCTCGTTGTAACTCCAACAAGGATTTGCCCCCATGGGGTTTTGGATTCAGCTTTAGCCTCAAGCGATGATATGCGGCGTTGGAAGTCTTCGCATAACGGGCAAGAGGCCGGATCCTCACCAAAGCCGCGAGGTGCATGATCTTGCATGTGGTATTGGCCTAAAGTCATTTGGTTTTCTCCAGAACCAGCACTCTTCCGTTTAGGTCGTAAATGCTTCTTGTGTGGTCTTCTTGTCTCACGCGAAGAACTTCGCTGTCTCGTGAAGTCGTGGCAAGCTTTTCGATTACTGACCCCATTTGGATATTGAGCTGAAAGATATTTGCGTTCAAGTCTCGAAGCGTATATCCGATATATCCCGTGATTAGGGTTAGAGCGGAATAGAAGAAAACTGGCGCTACCTTATCCCAACCTAAGTCTTTCATGCGGGCCTCGTTTGATTTAGTGTGACCATGAAAGCAAGTCCTCCCAAGACGGCCGCAGTAAGGAGCACTGGAAGGACCGGGATATCAAAGGCAGCGCTAGAGACGTTTGGCGAGCCACCCTTGTTTTCGATTTCAGTGTTCGGGTAGAGGAAATAGGAGCCGCCAGCGAGATATTTTAGAATGCCCGTCCCGCGCTCGTAAGGCAGAGATATGTGAACGACGCCTTTTTCATTTGCCTCATTGATTATTTCCCCACACGAATTACGAAGCGGCGAGAGCGCCAGCTTCCAAAAGAACTGTTCGGGGGTCATGGTTTCCGGAATTACGTCGGCGGCCATCCCTCTTTGGTGGAGGCTCCCCTCGGCGCCACCAACGGCAACGTTCAGCGCTGGAGATCGATATCCAGACGAGACGCTAAAAGGCCCGATTTGCGTGTAAATGGCATCGAGCAGGGAGGCGAGGGCTTGAAGATTACCTTGACTAAAAGTGTCAGGAATATTGTTTATGCCTTGGGCTGCGGCAGTCGAGCTTTTGGTCAGCTCCTCCAAGGTGAAATATCGAGATAATTGCATTTCGCCCCTCCCTGACGCGCTCCTCATGAGCGGCCTTCTATATATAGTAGTGTAATTTTCCTCTTAGTGCGACGGAAAGGTGGCCAAATGCTTGACTTTAGGCCCCATGGTGATTAAACCATTCCATGGCCGATCTTTTTACTTCGGCCGAAAGGGAACTTAGAATGGATCATTGGAACCAAAAGGTAGCCGCAAATCGCGGAAAGTCGTGGAGGAACGCTCTTATTTCTGGGCGCCTCACGGCAGCTCAAAATCCAAGCGCAATTCGAATTGCGCGGGTTAAAAAATACTTGTCGCAAAGTGAAGTGGCAACAAGCCTCTCACTCACCTACGCTACTTACGGCGCAATTGAATCTGGCAAGCGAGCCGTGAAAGAAGAACGAGCGAAAAAGATTTCTGATCTTTTGGGCTTGAGTTTTAAAAAAGCTTTCGTCACCATGGGTGAGGGAAAATTTATCGCTGGGCGGGAGAAGAAATAAATGGAAGTTGAACTCGGGGAATCCACGGAAGAGAATTTTGTTCTAACTTGTAAAGTTGTCAAAAAGCCTCTCAGCTATCGCGATCATCAATCACGCGGAAAGCATTCAAACGAAACCGCAAGCGTGATCATGCTTGATCCCGAAACTACCACCGAGGCGGCAAGATTTTTTACCGCGTGGCTCCCCGACGAAAGCGATGTCCGCCTAACAGAATGGGGGGAGAAGGTTCCTCCGCATTCGGAAATTGGGATGCGCCTTGGCCACCCGGTTGACGGATTCGTTCGTGGCGCTCTTTATCGCGGCACCCAACTTCTTCCAAAGCATCATATTTTTGTAATGAGCAAACGGGCTGAAGACCTTTTGCAAAATTATGTTGGACAAAAAATTCGTGTCACCGTCTTAGGCGAAAAGGAATTCGATGAGGCTTATGAAGCCAAGGCGGAAACCAAATCACCCTATTCGGACGTGCCATAACTGCCTGCTTGTGCGGGACACGAAATCTGCACAAATAAAAGTTTGACAATCACGCCCGAGTATCAATATCCTGCTACTAGACGCCCCACCTGCGTCACACTCCCACAGGGGCCGCTCTTTCGCCGGAGCGGCCTCTTCTTTTTCACCGATCATTTCCAATCAAGTATAAATCTTTTGACAACTCAAATTCGTGAAGCTATACCCTATGGTGATTGATGGATCTGAATCTGGCGAGTGTTGGACGGGTTCATCAACCCAACAGAAAAAAGCACTAAGGAGTGTAAATGAGCAAGAAAGAATCGGCTGCACCAGCAGCCAAAAACGTAGCACCGGAACGCAAGCCTTACAATTTCGCGCAAGCGAAATCGCAGGGCAAGGTGGCGATGACCGAGGCTACTCCTCTGAGCGGTTTCAATGGCGATATCATTTCCTTGACGGATGTGATGAAAGTCGACGACGCCTTCGAGGCAACCCTCCTCAACATCGAAACTCGTGGCGTTGACGACGACGGTAAAGACCGCATCGTATACGTTATGAAGGATGCTGGAGGCGAAGAGTTCGGCGTCTGGGGTCGCGGCGGCCTCAACCTCATGAATCGAGTTCCCCAGGGAACTTTCATTCGTGTGACGTACTCTGCTTACGATAAAACAGCTAAGCGGCCCACTCCACAGCACCAGTTCAAGATCGAGCTGGAAGAAGGCATTCGTCTTCTCCCCCTCGACCAGGGATTTGTGCCGCCCGCTAAACGTCCTGGCGCGGTTTCGGCTGAAGCCCGCAACTAACTAGATTGCCCAAATCGGGCAGCCTAGTGATTGGGCCGGGGAGAAATTCCCGGCCTTTTATTTTGGCCAAAAAGTCCTTGCCTTCTAATTTCTTTCGGGTAGTAATGGTGATTGAATGAATCATGCAGATGTTTTGAGAGCATATTTGGCCTGGAGTGAACTTTCCCCCGAACAGTGGCGGGAGCGAAAAGCTGCCTGGGAGCGATACGTCGCAACCAGGGATGGGAGGCCCGTTGTGGAGCGTGAGGATAAAAAGCGTCCCCCCTCCCACAAGGATTCCGCGCCGACAGAGCTTGACGTTCGAGAGAGGGCTTTTGATTCCGGGCCGCCAAGACGGAGGTTCATGCAGTAGTCAGCAAAGAAGACCGATTTAACAATTCTAAATAGCAACAAACGAGGGAGTGGCGAAATCCCACCTGTAGCCTGTCATGGCTGAAGTCGCGAGCCGCTAGCGGTAAGCGATGAAGGGTGGAAGAACCGGAAATACGTCTGACAGCGTGAGCCGGTAGCCCCAATTTTAGGAGACAATTATGAACGCAAAAACAGCTGGTTGGATTGGTATCATTTGTATCTTCGTTACTGGGATCGCGACCGGCGCACTGCTCGGCTGGGCAGCTCGCCAATCAAAAATTCCTCCTTCGATTCGAATTTCGCGAGCAGCGCTCGATGAGATTGGTTTCAATCAGAAGTGCAGCGGACAGCAAAAGGACTTGGCCGTAAACAGAAAATATGTTTACGCCAACTGTCTAGGCGGCCCCGTAACGGTTCAAAACTACGAGTTCAAGTGATGTGGTACTTCGCTATAGGCTTCATCATGTTCATCGGGGACGCCATTATGCACACTTGGCGGGGAACGTTTACTTTTATGATGGTCTTCAATCTTTTGTACAATAACGTTTTGCTTTGGCCGCTGTTGTTGCTCCGAGCTTTCATAGCTAAAATTGTCGAAGACATTCTCGACGAGAGAAAGCAGTGAGCAAGGGAACCCCATCAAATCTTTGGGGCGCAATCAAAAACGGTCTTGGAGCTTTTGCCGATGTTCAAGAACATATTTCTGACGAGCAGGTTGAAGCGATTCGCCTTCATGTGAAGGATTTGCTCGCTCAGAAGTTTCAAGCGGCGAAGTTTCTCGCCCATCAGGGAAAGTTCAGCACTGAGGATGATATTCAGCTTCTTTTCGATGCCTGCACGAAAAACGATCCACCGCCCGTAATCAAGGAATTAACAATGACTGAAGAGCAACAAAAATTTCACAACACCCCAGCCGAATCCTTCAGGCCAAGGCTCCCAAGGGCCAAGACCGAGCGAGAGCTTGAACTTGAGAAGCTTCTGGCGACGAGCTTGGATATTCTCAATGAGTATTCGCAAATGAGTATGAAGGCACTTGATTTGATGGATGACAGTATTTCGAAGAGCATTGGCCCAGAGACGCGAGCTGCCACTGAGGCAGCAAACGGTTTCATCGACCGATGTAAGAAGACGCTGGAGAGCTAGTGGGACAGGCGAAGCGCAAAATAGCCCAGGAACGCGCGGCGCAATTTGATTTGTTGCATAATCGAATCCTGAAATTAATTACGTCCGCACTAAAACGAGATAAATAAAATGAAACATTTCAAACTAAGCAGCGAAACAAAAATTTATGGCACGACTATGCTTCATCGCATTGAGGCTCTAATCGACCTGCCACAGCATGACGTTAAAGTCGGGGATATTGGCGGCTGGATAGAAAGAGAATCTAATCTATCAGGCAATGCGTGGATTGCGGGCGATGCGCAGGTGTTCGACAATGCGCAGGTGTTCGGCAATGCGCAGGTGTACGGCAATGCGCGGGTGTCCGACAATGCGCATGTGTACGGCAATGCGCGGGTGTCCGACAATGCGCAGGTGTACGGCAATGCGCATGTGTACGGCAATGCGCAGGTGTTCGGCAATGCGCTGGTGTCCGGCAATGCGCGGGTGTCCGACGCTGCGCTGGTGTTCGGCGATGCTTGGGTGTTCGGCAATGCGCAGGTGTCCGGCGATGCGCAGGTGTATGGCAATGCTCGCGTGTCCGGCTGTGCGCTGGTGTTTGGCGTTGCTCATGTGTACGGCGATGCGCAGGTGTCCGGCGATGCGCAGGTGCACGGCAATGCTAGGGTGTCCGGCGATGCTAGGGTGTTCGGCGATGCTAGGGTGTCCGGCGATGTATGGTTGTTCGACGGCAAATAAACCGACCGGGGCGAAAGCCCCATTTCACACGGATATAGAAACAGCTGAGATAGAAATCGCCAAACTAGTCGGGGTATTATGTGTGGTGAGAGACGCGCTGGATAAGATCGTAGTCATCAGCATCACAACTGAGCGCGAAGCCTTGGCCAAGATCGATGAGGGGGAGAGATGATTTATTTATTGATTCTAGCCTGGGCAATTCCCGGCACGATCATATGGACGATGATAAATCTAAGGCACAAAAGCCTCCCGGTGTGGATGGTGTTCGTACTGCCGTTGTTTATTCTGGTCGGGCCGCTCTTGGTGTTGGGGCTTTTAGCAGAGAGCCGAATAGCTCAAAGGTTTTTCACCTACGAACTTTGGCGGGGAAAATGAAATTAAAATTAGAACAAGCTCCCGGTTCAGTGCGTTTTGGTGTGTGGAGGTCTACACCAGGAGTCCGCGACCTGGGGGATATAATTTTTTTCGTCCTTGGTTGGCAAATTACTTTTTGGTTTTGGGAGAGAAACACAATGAAAGGGATGAGCGACGAGATGCATGCGAAGCTGGAAAGGCTGTATGACCGACAACAAGAAAGAGCAAGAAAATGAAAACTCTATTTACTGACGAAGAACTTCTTGGCGCTCGCATCGAATGGCCGGGCGAACACAATGGGATTAAATATTTAATAGCCTGCACGGTGCGCACCCCATCGCCGCACATGGAATACGACAAGGCGTGGGCAACTTACGTTCTCTTGACTGAGGCGCAACACGAGGAGTTTAAGGCCAAGCTTAACGATGCTCCGTGGAACTGTGGGCAAACATACTATCGAAAACTCTTGGAGGAGCATATCGATATGTCACCAGACTTAAAAGCAAAATGGGATGGGGGATGGTATCGCATGGGTGACGACTTCCAACATTTGTATGATGATGGAAAGTACGGCATGTACGATCTGCGGTATATGAAACAACATATAGAAAACGTAATTGACTTTTTCACTGAGAAACAACCGTCAAGTGCGTGAGGGGGAGAGATGATTTATTTGCTGATTCTAGCCTGGGCAATACCTGGAACGATCATATGGACGATGATAAATCTAAGTCACAAAAGCCTCCCGGTGTGGATGGTGTTTGCACTGCCATTGTTTATTCTGGTCGGGCCGCTCTTGGTATTGGGGCTTTTAGCAGAGAGCCGAATAGCTCAAAGGTTTTTTACTTATGAAATTTGGAGGGGAAAATGAACAGGTTTATCTATTTCGGGGCCAGCTTTTTTTTCGGCATTGTGCTTGGTGTTTTGGCCTTGTTTATGCTACCCGTCGTCTGCGCTAGAATTGCATGGGATGAAAATGAATTCTTCTGGAGTAAGTGATGGACGTTAAGTGTGGAACCTTCCTGGATTGGACATTCAGCGGGCTGCTTAGAAATATTCGCATCCGCAACGAACTCACTATGCGCGATATGTGCAAGCGTTGCGGTATGGATATTGGAAATTATTCCAGGCTTGAAGCTAATAAATACCCGCCGCCAAAGAACAAGAAATCTATTCTGAAAATAATCAAGGGGCTGTACGTTTCCGAACATGAGAAGCAAATGCTTTTGGCCGCATCATTCACGTTTCACCTCGGGGCACTGATGAGCAGATATGATTAAGGAGAGCCGAATAGCTCAAAGGTTTTTTACTTATGAAATTTGGAAGGGCAAATGAGCGAGTACTGCGTAAAGTTTTACGAGGACGAACACGGCCTACCAATCGCCATTGAGACCATTGTTCACTATCAGCTATTAATTTTCGTAAGGGTTACTAACGTGCGTGTGAAAAATAGTGATGGCGAAATCATAGAAATTAATCCTGAGCGCAAGCGCAGCTGGGTAACAACTTCCGGCATCGGTTGGGCTAGATTGGGGAAAGAATGAACGACAAGCACGCCACACGAATTGACTTCACGATAATGATGTACGATGGCAGTAAGAAGCGAAAGACGCTTATCGGAAGACAGAAAATACAAATTCCAATCTGTGATGGATGCTTCAAATCTTGGCCAATAATAGAACACTTTCTGATCTGCAATGACGTGACAATGTGTAAGGCGTGCTGGGCAAAGCAGATGGATGTTAAATGAGGAAGTCTTACCTGTGGGAGACATGTCTTCACTGGGCGATGATGCCGCCTGTTTTATCCGCTTGGGCAATTTTAGTTTTGTATATGCAAATTTATGATTGGATGAACAGAAGGAAAAAGGGGAAGAGATGAACAAATCAAAACTTAAAATGAGGCTGGAGGAAGCACAGGCGGCGTGGAAAGTTTCGTATGATGCAGCCATGGTGTTGAGCGCGGCGCTTGATGCGGCGAGGGCTGCGTGTTCTGCTGCGTGGTCTTATGAAAAAGATGCGCGGGAGAAGTGGAACGCGGCGGATGATGCGTATGATGCTCCGATGGGTGCTTGGAGGATGAGGGGGAGAAATGAGTGATCTTATGGATATTGAAATTGCTCGCATGAAGTCGCGCCGCAAGGCGCTTATACGGCGGTTTATACCAAGGCTGGCCCTTGCGCTTCTATTGGGCGCGGCGCTTATTTATTTAAATGGGAAGCTATGAACGACGATATGCAAGCGAAGCTGGAAAGGCTGGCTGAGGAATACTCACTTGCTGTTGAGTGGCAGGGCGACGACTACGGCGCTCGCAAGCAACACTACAAAGACATGTTCCTCGCCGGTGCCGCCTTGGGCCAGAGGATCGGGAGGGCTAAAGCGATGTCGCAAGCGTTTGGTATCGCGGCAGACCTCAAACAACCACATACGATTGCTCAATTCCGCGGATGGTTAAGGCGTCTTCAGTCTGAGCAAATGGATGCAGCTAAAGCAGAACTTAGGGGGATAGATGAAAACTCTATTTACTGACGAAGAGCTTCTTTACGCTCGCATTGAATGGCCGGGCGAACACAATGGGATTAAATATTTAATAGCCTGCACGGTGCGCACCCCGTCGCCGCACATGGAATATGCCAAAGCGTGGGCAACGTATATTTTGTTATCCGAAGTGCAACACGAGGAGTTTAAGGCAAAACTTAACGATGCTCCGTGGAATTGTGGGCAAACATACTATCGAAAACACTCGGAGGAGTTTCTTGATTTCGATTTACCACTAAACTTAAAAGCAAAATGGGATGGGGGCTGGTATCGCATGGGTGACGACTTCCAACATTTGTCTGATGATGGAAAGTACGACATGTACGATCTGCGGTATATGAAACAACATATAGAAAACGTAATTGACTTTTTCACTGAGAAACAACCGTCAAGTGCGTGAGGGGGAGAAATGATTTATTTACTGATTCTAGCCTGGGCAATACCCGGCACGATTATATGGGCGATGATAAATCTAAATCAAAAAAAACCTTCCCGTCTGGATGGTGTTCGTACTGCCGTTGTTTATTCTGGTCGGGCCGCTCCTGGTATTGGGGCTTTTAGCAGAGAGCCGAATGGTTCAAAGGTTTTTTACTTATGAAATTTGGAGGGGAAAATGATCTACCCAGATAGTGAGCTGCAAGAATGGAAAGAGCCATGAAACAATTCACGCTGAATGACTTACGCGCACTAAAACCTTGCTACGATCCATCCCGGTATTTGCCTGAAAACTGGACCGGAACCGCGTTGGATATTCTTAACGTGAAAGCTGCTCCTTTTCCCGATCGGCTCTCGCTCTTAATGCACCAGGAGTTTTTCTCCGAGAAATTTCTGCGCCTTTATGGCGTGTGGTGCGCCCGGCAGGTTCAGCATCTAATGCAGGATGAAAGAAGCATAAGGGCGCTTGACGTATCCGAGGCATTTGCAAACGGAGCCGCAACAGAGGCCGAATTGGCTGCTGCGATGGCTGCCGGGAGTGATGCTGCGAGTGATCCTGCGAGTGATGCTGCGAGTGATGCTGCGAGTGATGCTGCGTGGACTGCTGCGAGTCCTGCTGCGAATTCTGCTGCGAATTCTGCTGCGAATTCTGCTGCGAATTCTGCTGCGTGGGCTGCTGCGTTGAGGGCTGCGAGGGCTGCTGTGATGGCTGCGTTGAGGGCTGCGAGGGCTGCTGCGTGGGATTCTGCGTGGGATTCTGCGTGGGATTCTGCGAGGGATTCTGCGCTGGGCGCACAAGAAAACAAGCTGCGCGAGATGATCACTGCAGGAATCGAAACGGGAGATGTTCTGTGACCTTTGAAATTGGAAAGCTGGTGAAGCTATGAAATTTAGAAAGAAGCCAATAGTCATTGAGGCAACGCAGTGGTTTAAGAACGGGGATCACCCGAAAGACAATATCCAGTTCTTTAGAGTCGGGTCTGGAGAGGAATTTAAGGGCGAAGGAAAAATAGTTCGCTACTTCCGGCACCCCGATGTTACGGGGTCGTCGAATTGCCGCAGCTCCATTCCTTGCGGCCACACGATGCACTTCCACGGCTGGATTGATACGCCGGAGGGCGGGCACATTGTATGCCCAGGAGACTGGATTATTACGGGCGTTAAGGGCGAGTTTTACCCCTGCAAACCGGACATTTTCGAGGCCACTTATGAGCCAGCCTGACGGGCATATTCATGTGGTTCCGACCGATGATTTCCAAGAGCACGAAGAATCGGCGCAGTGCTGGTGCCAGCCGGTGCGTATAGAGCGCACAATTGATGGTGCAGAAGTTTGGTCACATAATCGCGCCAAATGCGCCGTGAGTTAAAACCATGACCGACAACAAGCGTGAGGGGGAAGAGATGAGCGACGAGATGCAGGCGAAGCTGGAAAAGCTGGCTGAGGAATACTCACTTGCTGTTGAGTGGCAGGGCGACGACTACGGCGCTCGCAAGCAACACTACAAAGATATATTCCTCGCCGGTGCCGCCTTGGGCCAGAGGATCGGGAGGGCTAAAGCGATGTCGCAAGCGTTTGGTATCGCGGCAGACCTCAAACAACCGTATACGATTGCTCAATTCCGCGGATGGTTAAGGCGTCTTCAGTCTGAGCAAATGGATGCAGCTAAAGCAGAACTTAGGGGGATAGATGAGTATAGCAGAACTTGAAATGAGGTTAGAGGCTGCAAAGGCGGCGTGGAGCACGGCGTATGATACAGCCCGGGCGGGAGTTACGGATTCTGCGTGGTCTGATGAGCGGGATGCGATGGCGAAGTTGGACGCGGCGGAGGATGCGTTAGCTGCTGCATGCTTGAAGGGTGAGGGGGAGAGATGACCAACAACAATCCAGCATTTCCGCCTAGAATCGGCGTTGTATGGTTCATCGATGGTACGTTTGAAATAGACGCTGGAATCATCCCACCGTCGGAGTGTTATCTCAGCATTCACGAGCACGAAGCTATCTTGGCCGCCGAGCTGGAAAAAGCAGCGATCGAGCTTTGCCATGCCGAAGCAGCAGCAAGAGAGGCGGCGTTGATCGACGAGGATAATGCACTGGTAGCACACACGGAGGCGCATAGGAGGTGGCTACTCGGGTAGAGGAAGCGCGGCGACAGCCGTGAATAGTGGTTAAAAAGAGTCCGTATATCGGTGGTTCGAGTCCATCCTCCCCTACCATTTTCGGCCCAGTAGTTCAGTTGGCCTAGAACAGCGGCCTTCAACACCGTGCGTCGTGAGTTCAAATCTCACCTGGGCCGCCATTTCTCTGACGCTTTCGATTGCTAGCCACGGCTGGGTTTAAGATCCAGCGTGTCGAGCGCAATCGGAATGCCTTCAGTCTTTTTCTCTCAGCTCTCTTGCTTTTTCCTCAGACAAGCTCATCCTTTTCCTCAGACAAGCATTCAGCTTGAACCCACTCTGAGAAGGAACCCCTCCATGACACAAAGACGCTCCCTGTACGATGATAAGGACGAAAAACGCTCTCTCGCTCACCTCCAAGCCACCCTGGATGAAGAGGAGGAAGAGTATGAAGAAGAGCACGAAGACGCTCCCTTAGGGCTTTCCGCGCCCCTAGCAGCCCCCCTAACTTCCCCACACGAACAGTCGATCGAAGAACTCACAGCCGAACAGATCATTGCCCGAGCAGAATCCTCCGAAGAGTGGGATATTTTCGAAGATATCGGAGCAATTTTGGTGGAAAAGGGCGATCGAGTGAAATACTCAGTCAAACTCAACGGAGAACACAAGGGCACAATCCCCCACCCGTGCTCCTACGATTGGCTGCAACGCAAATGGGGCGGCGGCTCCTACCACGTCACCCTTCGCAGCTACCTCTTCTCGAAAAAAGCTGGCGGCGGCTACCTTAAATCTCAGTCCAAAATGGTCGCAGATCCCCTGATGGACGATCGGGACGAGGATGCCCCCCTTCCCACTGCCCTGGCTGGTGTTTCTCCGCCTCCCGAGAAAGGCCCGTCTTCGCTCGAACTGCTCGGAATGCTCCAAACCATGACGGACAAGGCCAAGAATGAGCAAAAAGCCGAAATCGATCGTCTGCGTGAAGAAAATCGCCTGCGCGAAGATCGCCTCGAAAAGGAAGCCAAGTCGCGAGAAGAGCGGCTTGAGAGGGAATCCAAAGAACGCGAATCCAAGCGCGAATCTGAAAGCGGATCCACGATGATGATGCTCATGAAGTTCATGGAGCAATCGTCTGTTGCGGCCCGTGAAGCCGCCCAACGCCAGAACGAAATGCTGATCGCGCTCATGACCAAGCAGCCGCCTCCCGAGAAGGAGGACAAGAAGACTGATAAGCTTTTTGATATGCTTCTCGGCACGATGCTCGATAAAAAATCGAGAGGGGATTCCTTGGATCCGCTCGAATTGCAAAAGCTACTCGCCGCCGCTGAAGACAAGGGATATTCGCGAGCCAAAGAGATTCGTGAGCTGGCCCAAGAGGAAGCCGCGCTGATGAACTCCAGGCACGGTGGAGGCAAAGGTGGCGACGACGATGAGGACGAAGAGCCACGAGAGGAGCCAAAGTCCACGACGAAGATGCTTCTTGAGACGATCGCGCCCATGGTGACGCAATTCGTGCAATCGGCTCAGGCGTCGCAGGCTGCTCAAGCTCAAGGAATGCCTTCTCAGCGGCAACCCATGCCGATGCGCAGGCCGCTCCCCCCGCCGCAGCAAGCCGGAGGCGTGAATCCGAATCTCCCTGCCCGACCAGCAACGACCTCGGGAGCGCAGACTCCGACAGGGCTGGGGTCGGGAGCAAGGCCAGCTACAGCACCACAAGAGCATCCCGTAAAGCAGGCCGTGCAGCCAGCTCCGCCGCAGAGACAAACCACTAACCAGGTGATGAGTCAAACTCGTCCCCAAGCCGTAGGAAAAAGCATGAAGCCGTCGAAAAAGGAAATCGTTGCCGAGGTGGTAACGAATGCAATTGGATCAGACCTTTCCGCCAATATCTTGTCTGGGAAATTCGATCCAGAAGGAACGGCGGATAGGTGCCTGGCCTCTTTAAAGGATCATCAGGTTGACGCCAAATGGCTTCTGATCAACTTTACGCTTGGCGATATGAAGGTTGTAGCCGCTGAGAAGGGAATTCCTGACTCAGTTCACCCTTACCTAGAGGCCTTTTATAAGCGTATCGAGGCTGAGGCCTTTTATAAGCGTATCGAGGCTGCGGACGCGCCAGCGAATCCGAGCTAGGCGCAAGAAAGCGATCGTGTGAAAATATGGGGGAGGAGACTCCCCTGTATATGAAAACAAACATGATTTACCAAAAGCGGCGTAAAGCCCCCGGCTTCAGCTATGGTGATATGAGCCGCTAATGTTGGCCTCCTCCCCATGCCTAAAGGCAGGGGATTCCCTCGTTCTAACTCGCCAGTGGCTTAAGGCTAAGTATCGGTAGGGGCTAGGCGGCCTAGCCAGCCCCAAAATGTCCTGACAGACATTTCAGGTCGTGGGCTAGGCACAACAAACAAGCCGTGCGAAAATCGGTAAGAAGGGGCAGCCCTTTTCCTACCGTTTTGCTTTTCCTTGGAGGGATTTCCTTGCCTATTCTTAGCCTAAAACCTCAGTGGGAGCTGGGCAGCCTCCCCTCTACAGAGATGCGCGATCTCTCCAATGCCGACAGAGGCAATATTGAAACAGTGGAGATGATGAGGCAAATCGCCGGTCGCCTAAAATCTCACCCGAAGGTAAGAGCTTTGGCGCTTAAGGTTTTAGAGCGGGCGGGAATTGGCTCACACAATTTTTTGGAAGAGGCCAGAGCTTTGGCGGAATTCGTTCAAAGCGAGGTTCGTTACGTTCGCGACATAAACGACGTGGAGCAGCTTCACGACCCCCTATATATGATCAGGCGCCTGGAAGAGGGCACCGCTCAGGGCGATTGCGATGATATGTCGCTCCTCTTGGCCACTCTTCTTTTGGCGGCCGGGCATCAGCCGTATTTCGCCATCGTTCGTTACCGAGCGCTCGCTGGCCCTTACAATCATATCTATGTAGTGACTTACGATCGAAACTGGGGCGGCCCTAAACGACGCTTGGTTATGGATACGATTTTAAAAGATCGGCCCATTGGAAGAGAAGTTCCTCACAAATCTAAATCGGAGATTCGTGTATGAGCCGCGAAGTCGAGTTAAAATACAATCCCCAGCTTGGCGTTTGGTATAACCCAGCCACTTGGTTTGAAACTTCAAAAACTCCAGCCCTGCCAGCCCCCACCGCGCCTGCCGACGAGTTTTTCGCTCCCGGATACGATCGCGTAATAGATCAGCAGCTTGAGATGGACGTTTATCGTAAAAAAATGGGCTATGCCGTTGCGGCCCTTGTCGTAATGCTCGGGTTGGCCGTTTGGTGGAAGCGGAGGGTGAAGTGAGCAATTTTCCAAAATATCCTTTTGTTGAGGCTGCTTCAGGATTTAGCGAAGTTGCGGAAATCGCTCGAAGGGCGCAACTGAAAGCGGCAGACGCTGCCAGAAATCTAGCTTATCGCGGGGAATTTAATGATCCCCCACAGCCGAGTCCGCCAACACAATTAGAGAGAGAGTTGACGAAGCAAGAGTTGCTTGCTGAGCAGGCTATCGTTGCCGCTAGAGCCGAACCGCTCCCAGTTATACCAATTGCCGCAGGATTCATTATCGGAAACGCTGCCAAGGGCGATACGGTAAAAAGAATTATGACGGGTATATTGGGCGCGATTGCAGCTAAAGTTGCCATGAGCACTGTAGCCAAGAGCGGTTCTAAAAATAATTACGATTTTGCAGCTCAAGAAAAAAAGTTTAAAGCTGGGGAAGAGCTATACAATCCTTCGCTTACCCAATTGACTGAAGAGTGGGGAGACAAGTCTTACCGTCAGTTAACCGAGATTGGAAAGCGAGACGCGGCAGCCTCGCGGAATATAGCTAGGTACAATAAAGAGATTGAAGAAAATAATCGTATAGCTACAGACTACGCTCGCGCCATAAGACGCCAAAAAGATGAATTACAAGTTTGGGAGCAACAACGAAACCAGGCTTATGAAGCGCAACGAGCCAAAGAGCCTCAGCAGCAATGTAGGGCCAAATCTCAGCCTCAGGTTGACGTGGTCGCGTTGCAGCAGCGAGTTCAGAATCGTGGCGGAAAGTCGACGATTACAGGATAGTTATGAAAAACTTTGGACTAACACAAGAAGAAATGATCAAGACTGCGGCTGAAGCCGCTCTTGAGCTGCAAAAGGCGAGCGAAGAGTCGTCGGCTTTCATCCAGCAAGCGGCGGTCAATCCGGATCAGATCAAAGATAACGCTCAAAAAATGGGTCTTCTCGGCTGGGCCTTGACCCTCTATACCCTCAACTGGTTTAGGAAGCTGATTTTTTGAAAGGGATCAAATGCAATACGTTGTAAAGAGCGGTGATACGCTCTCGGAAATTTCGCGCAAGTTCTACGGAACCCCTTATGAGTACCAACATATCGTTGCTGCGAACTCTTTCATTAAAAACGCCGATCGTATCGAGATCGGCTGGATCTTGGAAATTCCTGGACAGGAACTCATCGGCCCGCCGTCCCCCAATCAGCCGCTCATGCTTCCCCCAGGCGGCTCGTCCATACCGAGCGCTCCAATCCCAGGCTTGCCGCAGTTGCCCGGCGTAACGCCTACAGCCTCAATACCGGGGCCAAACAAGCAAGCTATAATGATCGCGATGGTTTTGGCTTCCTTGGTGCTTGGATATTTTGTCATGAAGCATTTTGCAAAAGAAAAAGAAGGTAAAACGGATAAACCCGCAAGAGAGCCTTCTGAGGAGGCCGCATGAGTTGGCAATTTGGCGATTTTGGAGCTGGTGAGGATCTTGAAACTTATCGAGTGCAAAGCGGCGATACGCTTTCAAAGATTTCGCAAAAATTTTACGGTAACTTCTCAATGGTTCAAGCCATTGCTGACGAGAATGGTATAACAAATATCAATCTTGTTATTGAGGGGCAAGTGTTGCGTCTGCCGAACAGATTCAGCACTCGGCCAATCAAGCCCGGACCTCCCTATCAGAGTCCGATCCTTGCGCCATTGCCGCAGCCAACTCCTCCAACATACGACCTCCCTTACACGAGGCCAATCACGTTGCCGGTCACGCCGCCCGAGATCCCGTACACTCAGCCGATTACGCTTCCGGCGCCAATCCTTACGCCTATTCAAACGCCAGCTACACCAAAACAACCTGTAAACGTTTCGATATTTGATTTCATGAAGCAGATTCCGTCTTCAGCGTCAAAAAGTGTACTCGGTATCCCGCTCTGGCAGTGGGGTGTTACGGCCGCGCTTCTTGGTGTTACGATTGGCTTGATTGTTATGGGTGGATCGCCTAAGACAGCTCGAAATCCAAGAAGGAAGCGCAGATGAATTTCCTGAGTAACGTTGCGTTCGGCGATGTGGACAGCGCCGATCTCAATACGGCGATCGACGATATCAATCGTCGAATGAGGCAAGATGAAGGATACAAGTTTTGTGTCCCATCTATGCTCGTCTCAGAATACGCTCAGAGCGATCTGTCGAAAACAAAGCCGACTCTCGATTTTAATCTCGACGAGGTAAAAGAATACGAGAAGTGCGGCGACGCAAAAACTCGCGAGCTTGCAAAGCTTGTTGTCCAGTTTTCGGACGACGATGCAGCAATGAACCTTTCCAAGATCGAGAGCATCGACGGGCTGATCCGTGATATCAACGATTTCAAGGTTTACCTTCAAATCAAAATGCAGACCACGAAGGGTCTGACCACGCCGCTTTATAACGACTGGTACAATGAGCAATATTGGGGCGATACGACCTCATATCTTCGCGCCTCGCGCATGGCGGGCGAAGAGTCGATGAAGCGGGCAAACAAAAAACAAGCCTTGGCTCAACTGGTAAAATCTCAAGCCAGCTATCAACTTTCGACCCAATATCAAGATTTCTACCTTGAGCTTTCTTCAAAGTACGGCCCCAAATTTTCACAAGCCGAACAAAAGAAGCTCAAGGAGTTTTTCGTCGACACAACTGTATATGAGTGGGCTGTGGCCGATTTTCTATCCACCGGCAAATTACTCGAACGTGTGTTGTCTCATGAGGATATCACCAAATACTACATGTTTATCCCGATGGCTGTTACGGGTTACTTTTTCGAAGACGCTGAAAAGTCTCCGACTAAATACATGGAGAGAGTAAAGAGCTTTGCCAATGCCGGAAAGCAGGCCCTTCAGGACTTCCTTGGCCCCTTTCAAGGAGCCTCGACGGTTTCGATAGAGACAGCTTCCGATATAGCTCAAAGGTGTAATAACGACGCAACCTGCATCGCCAATTACTTCCGAGATGCCACCTCTGGCGCCCCTCTTCCGGTTGGTGGTACACTCAAGATCCCGAACGTGGTCTACGTCGTAGCCACCGGATTCCTCTTGTGGAAATTTTTAAAGAAATAAGGAGCTGAGATGGCTGACGAAAAGACAGCAAATACTGCGAAAACCGCAGGAACGACCGCCGCAGGAGCGGTGGGCAGTATTTACGGTGGACCAGCCGGTGGAGCTATTGCCTCACAAGGAGCAGCTTCCTTGTGCGACTGCTGCTGCGGAAACGCCTCTAAGTCGGCCGAGCAGAAAAAGGCGATCAATCAGCAGCAAACGCTGACTGGCGATCCAGCCGTTGACGCTCAAATCCAAAAGAATCGCGATGATCAATTCCGCAAATGGCAAAATATGGAAGACGTGCAGCAGTTCGAGCAGTTGCCCCCTGGAACTCAGGCGCTTCTTCCCGGAATGAAGGCTTTCGCGGATAAAATCTACAACCAGCTTCCGACCGAAGATCGTAATCTAACGCTCGCAGAAGTTGTTAAAAAGCATCCAGCCTTGTCTCAACAAGTTTACGCTGAAATTCAACGCGTGGTTCCCTCCTTGGCTTCTGTACCGCTTGAGTATGCCATGGCTCTTGCAAAAGCCAGCGGCGCCGACCAAGTTAAGGTTTCCGAAATCAAAGAACGTCTCGATTATGTGGCCGAGAATGCACCTTCCGCGAAAGCTCTCATGGGAACGTCCATGGGAACGATTGCTGTGACCGGCGCTGGCGTTCTTGCGGGCATAGTCTTAATCGCCTGGGGGATTAAGAATTTTAGGAGTCGATAATGGATTGGCGATTAATAGCTGGACTGGCAGCCGCTGCGGCGGCAGTCGCAGGCAGTAAAGACATGTCGGCAGCCAGGTGCGTGAAGGACAGGGCTCGCGCCTTGGCCCGAACTCGCGCCGTTCTTCCTGACGACTGGGCCTATTTAGAGGAAACCTGTGAAGCCGAAGCTACGCGGTACAACGCATCCATTCAGCGTGGTGGGCCTTCGGCTGCGGGCCAGGCGGCTTACGCGAAGTATATTCCAGCCAATGTGGCGGCTCAAGACATGCTCCAAGTCGAGGAAATTCGCGAGCGTGATCGAATGTACGCGCTCAAGAACCAATACGAGGCCGATTTAGCTCGTAAGCAACTGGCCGACGCCAAGCAGATGAAGAAAGATGCCGAGTGGGCAGACTCCCAGGCGGGCAGGCAAATGCTGGCCAAATATGGAACGACGAGCGTTGATGATTACCGCGAGATTTATGCTCGTAATAAGGGTTTTGAGTCTTATGCTGCCCTTAAGGCGGGTAACGCTCAATACCCGACAAAGAAAGCCGCAGCTAAAGATGGTGGAATCAAGATCGATCCCACATTCATGGCAAAATATGCGAAAAAGTAGGCTCTTGGGCTAGGCGCCCTAGCCAGCCACAGAAAATACCTTCAGTATTTTGGGTCTTAGGCTATGCACAAGAAACAGAAGCACTTAAAATAATAGTTGACCGGCTAAGGCCCGGCTTTGAAGGAGTAAAGAAATGCACACTCGCTACCCCCAAATGGGATGCTCGGACGGACAAATGGGCTATTACGACCGCGCCATGGGCGCCGTTATCTATGATGAGCAACAAGGTGGGCAAATGGGTGCAGACACTGGAGATATCGTAAACGATTTCCTCAAGCGCCTCCTGCCAAGTCTTTCTTCGGCGGCCGTTGCTTCCGTCAGGAACAGCGAAGAAGGTAAGAAGCTCGAAGAAACCACCGCAAGTTATTTGCAATACATGAGTCGCGAGCAGGCCGCTCAAGCATTGGCCGAAAACACCGCGCTTTGGCAAATCAGGCTCAGCGGCTACATGCGATCTGCGCAAGCGAGTATTGCAGCCAACTGGCAAAAATATTTACTGTGGACTGGCATGGCTGTCGCAGTCGTAGCCGTGACTTATTTTTTCATCGTCCCCCAATTTCGCGGCTCTCGCGCCGTCCGAACTGCTTCGAACCCAAGATATCGTCGGAACGCCCGGAAGGCTCGTAAGAGTCGCGCTCGCCGACGTAAATAAGGAGTCTCCATGAACTTGATGAACCTGATTCTGCTCGGCCTTGGTGCCAAGCTGATCCTTGGGAAAAAATCTGAAACGCCTGCCGCTCAACAAACCGCCGTCGCTCCTTCTCCTCATGGCCCCTCAAACTCGTTGCCTTCAAGCAAGGATCCTTACGCTCGCCAACCCGTTCAAATTCGTGACGATAACGAATGGGGTGGGGCTCAGAAGTTGCGTGAAAATATTTTGCGCCGAGGTTCCAGCCTCGCTATGGATTACGCGCCCGATTACGACGCCATGCTTGAAGAAAAGCACGGCCGCCGCGCACTTCCCGCTGAGGCTGCTCCGCTTACGGCTGGCGCTCCGTCTGCGCGTTTAGCTGAAGCTAACAAGCGTAATGGTCGCATGGTTCGTAAAGAGGAACAGATCATGCGCGACGCTGCCGCGCTAGCCATGGATTTCGACGAGAACGATGTAACGGTTGCGAGCGATGGTTCGATCGAGCGTTATAAATACGTCAAAGACATGGCTCACGCAGCCGATGTGCATAAAGATGCCGCTCTTGCAACTCGTGCCGCCGCGATTGAGAAGGCTGAAGATGCACGTTCTTGGCGCGAGAATGAAGCGAGATATCGTAGACAAGGTAAAGAGATCGAGCGATCTATTCGCCGAGATGTTGACCCCAACCTCGACATGGCTTTTCAACAAGGCTACCGCGCCCAAATGGGAAGTGGTTTCGCCCAGAGGCCGAACGCCGGGTTCGAAGACGCCCAGCCGGTGTCTTTACGTGAAGGGAACTTCGACCAATCGGAAGTGGTTCCTTCTTCAGAGTTCAACAACCACCTAACGGCAAATCGGGCTTATTCCGAAGGTCGTAGTGACTGGCCTGCGGCGGTAGAGCAAAAATCTGCGGTGAGCGATTTCTCTGGCGTCCTGGTTAACGAAAAAGGCTCTGCCGACTTCTCGCACGATATTGTCTATGAGGTATCGGACGATTTCGGCGGCGGACAGGGTTAAGGCCATGCAATACGGAGCATATTCTATGGAGGTTGAGGGTGGCGGCAACGCTACCGCCTCAGAGCAAGCTTGGGCAAAAGTCGATGAGCTTAATACCAAATTCACCGACTTACTTACAAAGCGCCGTCAACTTTTTGATGCGATCAAGGCCATGAATCCTGGCGAACAAAAAGACGCAGCCGTTAGAGAGTTCAACGAAATTGAAGATTCCTTGGTTGTCTCTTATATCTTCCCAGGCGTCAGGAAAATTTTTGGTTCTCTCGGATATTCAGGCCCGTCGATGGATCTTCCAGGAACTTTGGGCATATTGCCAGCATTGTGGGCGGCTTTCGTTGGCGCTTCTTGGGCGACTCAAGCGCTTGTCGCCGCTTCGGCCGTATTGCTGATCGGTTATATTGCAGAAGTAACCTTGCGCTATGGGGCCATGATAGTGCGCCCAAGCATTGCTGCGCAGATACGTGAGCCAGGCATCGCTTCGCAAGTTGGAGATGTTTCCAAAGTTGCAGTCTATGGAGTTATCGCGCTAGTTGCTGCTTACTTATTTTTACCCATGCTTAAAAAATCTAAGGGGTGACTGTGGCCGACTACGCTCCCTGGGTGGACAAAGTTTACGATCAGAACGTGAAAGATCGCGAAGGTGAGATTCAATCCGTTTTATCTGATTTGGCTAAAAAAGGATCGATGGAGAAAAAGAATCTCGTCGATCGTCAATCTATCGACGCCTTCGATCTTGCGCAATCGCTTGTAGATATGAACGAGTTCGAGAAACCGTCTTTTATGACTCACCTTCATACTGTTCCGATGAGCGGTAGGGCCGATTATGTTCGGTATACTCAATTCCCTGAGCCAGTCGTAGCCGTAAAGCACAAGCGCCTTCCTCTTGTTTTGGCCGTGGCAAACAAAAGATCGACTTTTACTGGGGGCAAACAGGAGCCGATCGACGGTCTGAATGAGAGGTTCGATATCAAGCAGATCCTTTCCTGGGCAACTCCTGTTTCGCACATGAAATTGCCGGAGAAAACGAAGCTTGCCAAGATTCTTCTGGATGGAATCTCGATCCAAAGAAAGTCCAAAGACGGTGATGAGGTTTGGCTGACGGATTTCCTAAGCAAACAAAAAAGCTTTAAGCTGGCCGGTTTCGCCCTCAACGCCCCTTACATCAACGTTGACCGGAGCTACGGTGATACGCGGCCGATCTGGGTACACCCTTGGGGAATTCCGACCCTATACTATCTCGACGATAAACTTCCTGTTACAATGATGATCAGCCCGGCTTTGAGGCTAAATGAGAACCTGCTCGGTTCCCGCAACATGGAAGGATATACGGGGTAAGCCATGAAGTTGCAGTACGTTTTCGGGTCAAACCCGATAAAATTAAACAAAAACAGTGCGAAAAGGCGTTCACTCATCAAAAAGTGGAAGCTGAAACCGCAAAAATCTTCAAGCGCAGGCAAAAAAATTGTAGGCGCAAGAAAAAATCCTCGTAAAATTGAAAAAGGAGGCCAGAAAATGGCAAAGAAAAAAAGCTCTGCGAAGCAACGGGCACACAGGAAATGGTTTGCTGAGCAAGCTCGTAAGGGCGCATTTCGGAAAAACCCCGCGAAAAAGCGTAAATTGGCCAAGCGTAAAAACGCGGTGAGAGTTTATGAAGTGGAGAAATCTCTCCCTAAAGTTCGTGTGAAGGTGAATGTCCCTTCGAAAGAAAAATACAACGAGAAGAAGCTCATTATTGAGGCTTTGACCGGGGAAGTGACGGAGCTTCGTAAAGAGTGGGAAACCCTTTACCGGGATCCCTTCTCTCGTAAGTTCATGCTGGCTGAAGTCGACAAACAAGTTATCAACAAATTCCGTCTCATCAAGAAGCTTGAGAGCGAAGTAGATCGTATTGGAGCTGCTGGACAGGCTGCTCTTGACAAAATTGCGTCCATTATGGCGCGTGGAGGAAAACTCGTGAGCGGAAATTCTAAGCACAAATCGCGTCGTAACCCGAAAGATGTCGATTACGGCATGATAACTGTTGGCAATCCTCGCGGTAAGCCTAAGAAGGCCAAGAAGGCCAAGAAGGCCAAAAAGGCCAAAAAGTCGCGGAAAAAAGCTACTCGCCGGAAGGCCAGTCGTCGCTCTAAAAAAGCGTTCCCCGCCACTGCGTACTTTAAGCTGGCGATGCCCGAAAAGCGTCGGGTCGCTATGAGCCGCCGTCGTAAATCCCTTCGCGGTAAGGTTACGATCGGCAACCCGATGGATATGTCGACTGTGAAGCCCCTGCTTTACGCTGCTGGCGGTTATGTTCTGGCCCTCGGCCTCTACAAAGCTGCTGACTTTTACAGCAAAGGCCAGGTAAGCGCACAGGTGGGCAAAGTTGTTCCTCCTATGCTGCAACCCTTCCTTCTCCCCGCTATCGGTATGGGTATCGGCTACGCGATGGACAAGTTTGCCGATAAGCTGCCAGCAGGCCAGCGTCAAGCCAGTGACCTCGGTCGCGGTGCCATGCTTGCCGGTGGAGTGCTTGCCGCTCTTGCCGCTGTGAATGTGGGCCTTAGCTACGCTAAAGCCAATATCCCGCAACTGGCCACCATCCCTGTGATCGGCCCAATGCTCTCTGGTGTGATGTTCTTCCCCGCTCAAATGAGCGGAGCAGATTTCGGTCAAATCGGTGACGGCTACCACCAACAGCCGGGCGACTTCGGAAACGTGCGTTACTTTCCCGGCCAACAGATGAGTGGAGTGGAATTTTTCCCTACCGGATCTAGAGGCGACGAAATGTACGTGCCAAGTGAAGGCGACCAGCTTGGGGAAGCCCAAGGCCTCGGAGTAATTCCCGAAGGCATGGACGGAATCCCTGAAGGCCTTGGCGAAGACATGGGACAAATGGGCTAATGCCCTACGCGACTAGCCAGCAATTGCTGGCCGGTTGCTCTAAAATTTAGAAACCGCGAGGTAAGGATTTGGGCCTCGCGGAATCTCTGAAACTAAACCAGATCCACTCAATCGCGACCGCTATAATAAATTTTTCGGCGGCCGATTTAAACGTAAGAAAGAAGTAAAAATGCCCATCGTAAGACTCCCAGGCGGCGATCTCCGCGACGAAATTCGTCAACCGATCTATGATAGTCTGTCAGTTGCCGGTACTGCTGGACTCATTCCCGCTGGACAGGTTAACGCCACAGCCGCAACCGCTACCCCGAACGCCTTCGACGGTCAGCAGTTCTTCTCGAACATTCAAGGTAAGCAACGTTGGCAGACCAACATGCTCCAGGCAAACCTGCTCCAGACCGCTGTATCCTTCCGGATGCAAGGTATGGCGCTTGATGCCCAGTATGCTCAGTCCAACGTTCTCGACGCCTCCAACGCCACTCAGGCGAAAAGCGGCTTCCTCCCCGCCGTGCAGGATTTCGGTTCGCTCCGTCTCCGCATCGGTGAGAAGGACTACTGGGAAGGCCCTCTTGGCTATATCATGGGTCGGATCATCAGCAACGCCGGAACCAGCGCGTACCAGCACACTGGCCAGCCTGCCGTTCAGGGCGTGATCCTCGCAGGTCGCCATGTAGTGGATATCAATCCCCTCCAGGCGTTCTTCGCCCAACTCTCGGTGGATGTACCTGCCGCAATCGACGTTTCTGCAAACGTAAGCCTGGGCGCGGTCGTTCTCGCTCCTAATGACATTGTAACCTTGAAGTTCTCTCTCAAGGGCCTTCTTCGTCGCCCAGTGCAGTAAGATTCTTGGTTGGGTGAAAATTCACCCGACCAACTTTCCCGCAAGGATGCAGGAAACAAAAAGTTAGCTGGATGCCGCTGTTCATGGAGGGGGGCGGCGTCCTTTAACTTAAACAATATATGTTTAAGTAATTCGCCCGACCAGTTCGGGTTATAGAGTTTCATCGAGTGGGGATTCTCCCCAAGCTCAGCAACCGCCACGGCGGCCTGATCGCCTCGGGGAGAACATCTGGAATGGAAGACAATGATTTTCGCGACACCCGCAAACGAATCCGCAGAGAAGAACGCCTCGCCCGTAAGGAGCATCGTATGAGCAAACGGCTCGAAGAGAACATTTTGTCCTCTATCCCCTCAAGTCTCATTCCTGGAAACGTTGGCCCCTACGATTCTGTAGCATGGCCCTTTTCCTATACCGTGACTTTTGATTTTGGAGCCTCTCCCGTTACCTACGGCCCAAATACAAAACAAACGCAAAGCTTTCAAGTAACCCAAGAAGCCGCATTCATCTGTGGCTCGCTCTCGAGAAAATGTCTCGATGGTGGTCCCATGGGTGAACTTTCCCCACTTCAGTTGATTGTGCGAGATCGCCAATCCACGCGCCAATTCATGGATTTCCCCATTCCTCTTCAAGCCATTGCGAAAAAAACACCGCAAACGATTTGGGAAGTTCCCCTCATCCTTATGCCGAGTGCGTTCCTCGACGTGGAGATGACGAGCTGGGCGCCCGTAGACCAAGTTACTGGCGGTCAAAGCAGCAAAATTAGCATCACGTTTTCTGGATACCGCACGCGGACCAAAGACATTGGCACTGTGCTCAGCACCATCTTTGGCCGGAAGTAGGAGAAATTATGGACTACCGCAAAATTCGCGACAACAACCGGAACCAGCAGATGAACTCACAGCTCAATCGTCGCCTTGCTCCTCAGTCTGGAGCCGAGGGCAATGCTGGACGGGAGCTGCAAGACAAATTTTCGCACGGAATTCTTTCTGGAATTCAGCCTGGAAACATTGGCGACATCAACAGGGTCATTTGGCCTTTCGCCTTCCAATTTCAAACCGCCAATGGCGTCGTGCAAGACATCGAGCCTGGTCAATCGCAAACTCTATCTTTCTCTGTAACGCAGGAAGCTGGATTCTTGATGCGAACCATTTCACACAGCACGTTTCGCAGACTCGGCGCTGCTGCGCCTTTCTTCTACGAGTATGTGGACCCTTACTATTTCGATGAATCGTCAAATTCGCCCAACGGTCTTAGCTTTTCTTTGCAAGACGCAGTTTCGACGAGGCAATACACAGGCTCCCTGAACGGTCGCACGAACGAAGAAATTTCGATGCTTGGAAATGCGAACTACCCATTCGTTTACCCATCGACCGTGTTCTTGCTTCCTAATCAAACGATGCTGCTTAACCTGACGAACAACA
>Ga0163151_10002716_pt1 | contig 26730 bp, 26 predicted proteins | sample OliLakLV19MP5IB2_FD_145596 | JGI IMG/M metagenome (GOLD analysis project Ga0163151, IMG submission 145596) | Freshwater microbial mat bacterial communities from Lake Vanda, McMurdo Dry Valleys, Antarctica - Oligotrophic Lake LV.19.MP5.IB-2 | ecosystem: Environmental > Aquatic > Freshwater >...
GATTTTTATCCACTGCTTTTGCTATAAAGCCCAATGAAATCAATACTTGTTAATGTTTTTGAGGGACGACTAATTAATGATTGGGAGTCCCTGATGCCTTATTGGGCTTATTTTTTTCAAACCTCTTCCAGCTTCTCCAATATCCTTACCATCGCATAAGTATCCAGTTTGCAGTATTCCCTGAGTTCTTTCCTTTTTTCCTCGCGGTCACCGGTAAACTGAGCCAGCACCATGCTCAGATAATCGTTGCTTGCCTGACCGCCATCAGAAATTGCCAGGTCACTATAGGTTAATTCAGGAACCAGCGCGGGCAATACCGCTTTGATAGAGTAGGAGCCATTCATTGCAGGAGTGTAATAGCTCATTTCGCGGAAGGGTATCATCAAATCTTTTACTCTACCGATACGCTCATTCAGTTCTTTGCGGTATTTCGGGAATGCTTCCGCAAGGCTTTGCATGATGCCGATTTCAAAAGATTGATTATATACGAGGATATCACCGGGCATCGCGGTAAACTCCAGTAATTTTTCTATAAACGGAATTCTCGGGTCAATCTTCTCGTCAGCAAGAAATTCCGCATGATATGCTTTTGAGTTCTTATTCTTTTTGCCATGAAGCGAAAACTGAAAAGGGATCTTCTGGTAGGGGCGTGTGTTCTCATAAAGCGGAACGGAGGGATTGATGGTTTCAAAGTCAAGAAAATACAAGGGGTAGCTAAGCGTTTCGAGAAATTCACGAATGTTTTTTTTGTCAATGTTGGTGGTCCCTTTCAATTTGCTGTTCACCTGAAGCCATTGCCTTTCGCTCAAAGGGGCATCTTCTTGAAGATCCTTGAAGTAGATAATACCGTCATTATACAATTTAAACTTCTTGTCTGACCTCAATCCTCCAATTTCAAAAACTGAATTCTTCTTGATATGCGACCAGCAGTGATTAGTGAAGTCACATTCAAATGGGTCGCTGCAGTGCGGTCCGATATCAATCTTGGGAACACTATCAAGGCTGAGCGCCCTTTTGAAATCAGCTATGTTCTTTTTAACCATATCCTGATTTTCTATTGCCTGCTTCTTTACTGAAACCTCGGTGAACAGTTTGCTCACATCAAGGTCACCCTTCCTAACGTACTCATTATTGATATGCACGATAAAAATATCAGCAAGGTCTATTCCGCTGTTCGTAATCACGTAATACTGCAGCGATGCGTCCAGGATAGGGTAGTCCTTCACCTCCGTTGATGCCTTCACCTCATAGGCATACCACTTTCCCTTTCTCTTAACGAGAATGTCAATCGCTGAAAAGACTTTATTGACCATGAAAGCCGCTTCATAGATATTGGTGTCACCTTGATTGATAAATGCCTGAGTGTCCGAAAGCCAGTTGGAGAACTTTTCATCCCTTCTGGCTGATGCATCTTTTCCTTCGGGGAATAATTGCCTTGCGAGGTCTCCCACAGAATGTCCTATCTGAAAAGTCGCTTGCTGCTCCTCTGACGCATCTTCCTTCAACTCAGGAAAGTGCTTCAGCAAATAGAGGGACTTGAGGCACTGACATCCTTTTATGAAGGTGGATTTCGACAGCGTGTGTTCTTTGGTAACCATGGTTCATGTGTTTTTGACAATTACAAAGTAAATGAATCAGAACGCAGCGTATTTACGTAGTAGAAAATGAGAATTTATTACTCTCCCCAAAGCCCTCTTTTTATCTCTCTCGCTTCCTGTTGTAACTGTAGAAACAAGTCGGCATATTTCACATTGGGAGGCACTGTCATTATCGCAGCATATCCTTGTTTCACCAGTTGTGCATTGACAAATGTTCCGTCCTCCATGTATACGTATGCGAGTGTCCTCCCGTACCGATCTTTTTTTCCGAAATCAAATTCAAGTCTCACGTTTTTTCCGGAAATCAAATTGGTTAGAAATGCTTTGGACTCCTGTCCATAATAGCCTGCATCTTTTTTGGCTGTTTTTCTGGTTTCAGGTGCGTCAATACCTATTAGTCTCACTTTGACATCAATGCCGGAATTGTCCTCCGCATGAAACGTATCACCATCAACCACTTTGGTAACCTTGTGCCATGCAACACACTCACTGGTGGAAGTTTGGTTTGATAAATCGCAGGATATGAGCGAAATAAAATAATATAGAAGAAGACAAAAGCGGATTGTCATATCTGTTCAATAAATTTCACTTCCAGTATCGAAATTAATAGCAGTTTCACATATTGCTATCGGACAACTCCTTAAGTTGGGGGATAAACCGATAAGAATCCATTTAAAAAAAAGGAAGTAATAAGTTCATTCGTTTTTATTTATCAATAGATTATCTATTTTCACGTTCAAACTACTCTTGCATTTGACACGAATATTCCTTGATACTGAATTTACAGGACTGCATCAAAAAACCACGCTCATCTCTTTAGCAATGGTAGCTAACAACGGTGAGGAATTTTATGCGGAGTTCAACGATTATGATGCTGCCCAACTCAGTCCCTGGTTGTTGGAAAACGTTATTTCCCATTTAGAAATGAATGAAGTGTCGGAAGGAATATTTCACGAAAGCAAAACCTTAAAAGTAAAAGGGAACAGAAAATTTATTAAAGACGCATTAAGCAAATGGCTCTCACAATTTTCTGTGATTGAAATCTGGGCTGACGTGCTGGCTTATGACTGGGTGCTTTTTTGCGAACTGTTCGGAGGCGCTTTCGGTATTCCTGAGAATATTTTTTACGCGCCTTTTGATTTGGCGACTGTTTTCAGAATGAAAGGCTTGATAGAACCTGTAAGTAAATATGAACGGGATGTAAAACGCTTTGCGTTTTCAGGTGAAGATGCGTCAAAACAACATCATGCGCTGGAAGATGCAAGGGTGGAAAAGATTTGTTATGAAAAATTAACAAACTTATGAGTGAACAAACAGATTATCATAGCTACCATATTTTCATTTATCCATTCAAATGGGAATTGAATAAATGTAAGATTGGCGTGTTTAGTGAAAAAACAGACTTGAATAGGGTGTGTGAACTGTTTAGCCAAAGCCACAAATCAGAATGGAAAAACGAGACATTTTCTTTTTTGGATGCTGATATTATTGCGAATTTCAGCAGGAAGCGCTTTAATGAGTATAATTATTTTTATGACTTTACCCGAAATGCATTATATGATTTTGGAAATAACGAATCTTTAAAGTCTAATAAAGACACACTCGTTAAACACTTCCGTTATCAACCTGCTATAAAAAAGCCGCTTTACTATTACATCAGAAAGAATAAAACATGGAACGAGCAAAATAAACCTCATGAATGTGGAGTTCCGGAAGACTCTATTTGCAATACTTACATTGATTACAGGCTTGAAGTAGAAGATATTTTTATCAATTTCTATGAAACAGGAGTAGGCATAATAACCTTTCATTTATACAATTATGAAAATCCCGGAAAAAGAAGCATACTGAACATTAACAAGTACGGGCGCAGGGTAAATGCGCCATTTTTGGATTATCAGAAGGGTATCAGCAAAACCAAAGAAGCCGAACTTCCTGAATTTCTATGGATTACCTCTCAAGGAGGCTTCAATTCCAAATCATCACCACAAGAAAAATTGTTTGAGAACTTTGCGTTTTATGAAAATGAAAAAGAACTAAACAAACAACCTTTTTACGTATCGAAAACTATTTCAGGATTATTTGCAAAAGAATTCTTTAGCTACAACCATGATAATAATATTGTAAAGTTCGAGCCAGTTTTAGATGATAGGATGTTTGTCTTATGCTGGTTTGGCTGTGCGGGTATCAGCGATGAAATAAAAACTGCTTATAATCCGAAAATAGCTGGTGATATTAAAAATTCAACGGGAAATTTAATCGCACGTGTTTATGAAGATAAAGCGGAACAATATATTGACAGCGACTACTGGTATAAGTATCTATTTCTTGATGAAGAATCAGCGACTTGTCAAAATCCCGAAATGCGTAAAAGATTATTATTGGAACACACTTACTTGCGCTGGTCTGATTATGCAACGCTTTATGGCATAACACGCTATTCCTTTATGTCGCTCACCGAGCCGTTGGTACATCTTAGAAAACCTGAAGTAAATGCTGCTTTCCTACCGGTTCATGTAATGACAATTTATTATAAAATGACAGAGCTGGCTTTTGTTCAACGTGCTTCCTTACTAAAATTTTCAGACGAAATATCTGCTATCTCAGGACATCTTAACGAAAACGAAATAAGTGAGCAGATAAAGGACTTATACAAAGCATATATTGAATTCATCAATAAGATTTACTTCCGCGAAATTACTGCCCAGGAACAGGGCATAGAACTATATCAGCTAATGCACAAAGTAATGCAGATACCAAAGAATATTGAAGATTTAGATAAAGAATTTCGTGAGTTGCACGATTTTGAAGCGATGCGAGAGCAAGCAAGCCAGACTCAAAAAGCTAATCTGCTTAATATTATAGCTACTGTTTTTTTGCCTGCATCCTTTGTTGCAGCAATTTTCGGCATTTCAACTTTTGACAGAGAGATTACATTATTGGGAGGAAATGTGGATTGGCATTTTGTTTTGCCACTTATCATAACAATTATTATTTTATTTATTAACGCTTTATCTATGCGAAAAGATATACGCAAATTGTTTTAAAAGTGACAGGCTTGTAACAGTAGAATAAATCAATGAAATAAATCAACCGCAAAAAGTTGGACCTCTGATTAGTCAATGATAAATTGACTGTACGAAAAGAGTTAAATAACCCCTCTCAACTAAAATGCAACAACCTCAATGCCCTCTAAACTCATCTACATTGACGAAACCCGCGAATTATATCAGGCGCTGAAATATTTCTGCGAAGACTATAAAATCGAACTCCTTCAATTTGCCAATGTTGACGAAACCCTGAAGGGGACAAAGAATCTCCTTAAAGACTCAGTGGCGGTTTTGCTTGATTTGGATTTTCCGGATGAGCAAGAGCCGAACCTGAAACATCTGGTGCGCATCAAGGCGTCTTTTCCTTTTGTGCCAGTTATTGTAATAAGCGCAAAAGGATTTCATTACCAAAAGAATTTCAGGAATGAGTTACTGCGTCATGGAGCTTCATTGCTGATTGACCGCACTCAAATTAACCCTGAGGAAATCGTAAAACTGGTTCATCAAACTGTTCAAAGCAACAAGCAGGAATTATCCTCCCCGCAGCTTGGCTCCGATGAGCAGGAGCAGCCTGAGCAATTCAATATTTTGATTAGCAGCATCGGAAAGAAGAGTGATAAAAGTTTCACTGCTGTTTTCGGATTCATGCTCTCTGCGCTGGCGTTACCCCGCACTCCGGAAGAAAGAGAGTTTTGCTCCAAACGCAGTCGTGAATACTATCATAACATAATTGATGTGCTCAATTATGCACCTTACCGTCTTTTTTCGATGCATCTGCGGTTGCAAAATAAAACGAGTGCGACTGCACTGAACAGCCCCGTGAGCGTGGCAGTTTATTTCACCGCAGAGTATCCGAACAGCGACTATCTGCTCAAAGTTGCCAACAGCCTTGCGAATGATTTAAAACACTGCTTTACAAACGGCAGCGATGAAATGCCGGATGTATTCTCGTTTGACGGCATTGACGACCTGACTGACCTCCGGGAATTCACCGGTTTTAAACAGGAACACTTTCACTGGCTGGCAATGCCAGAAAATTTTTCAATGCAGAATACTCAAACGGCTTCTCTTCCGATAGTAAAAAATGTCTGGCACGATCCCGACATGATTTTCAAAATATTGTCGGAGAGCAGTCATTTTTTGAGCATTGATATTTGCCTGCAGCACTTCAACTTGCTTCCTGATGAACTGAACGCCTTAAGTGAATATGCCACTGCCGATGCCAAAACGGATACGGAAAAATATTTACGCTCACTCTCTACCGAATTGCTTCAGGAAGGAAAGCATGCCCGTTGCGTAAGCATGGTATTAAGCAGCGAGAGAAACCTTCCCCTTGCTTCTATGAAGGCAGCAATTAAGTATGCATTGTTCAATGAGCGCCCCTGTCATTTCATTTTGCGTGAAGCTGCGCATCTGAACAGGTTTAGAATAAGCGAGGAGGCAGATACTGTTTTGCCTTTCGTGTATTCACGTTCTCAGCTTTCAATGGTTTTTTGGTGGCCCCTGCCTGCATTCCAGATTGTAAAAGGCATGCAGCGACTCCCGTTCAATTTTACCTATTACCCGGTATCACTGCCAAAGCAAGGGATTTTACTTGGCAACAAACGAACCCTCTACCGCCATGTGCCGGTGCGTATTTCAGAAAGCGACTTGTCTTTGCACCTTTATATCATCGGGCAAACCGGCACCGGAAAATCAACCATGCTGAAAACGCTGTTCAGCCAGTTAGCAGAAAAGGGTGAAGGCATCTGCCTGATTGACCCGCACGGAGATTTAGCCGATGCAGCGGTTCAACTTGTATCAAACAACAGAAAAAAGGATGTGGTGTTGTTTGACATCGGTTCTAAGGATTGCCCTGCCATGAATCTCATGGAATACGACACCCGTTATCCGGAACAAAAGGAAGTGCTGATAGAAGAGTTATTTTTCTTTATGCAGCAGAATTACGACATGCGGGTGGTAGGAGGGTCGTCTTTCGAAACGTATTTTAGAAATTGCATAGAAGCCCTTGATGACGAGGGTACCCGGACTTGGCTTGGAATACCCGTGCTTAGCGACATACCCCGGTTTTTTTATGAAAAAGATTTTCGGGATAAGATATTACGCGAACTGAAAAACCATGAACTAAAAAACTTTTGGCAGAATGCCCTGCAAGCCACCGGAGATCAGGCTTTCCAGAACTGGGGTACTTATGTTGCCGGTAAAATAAACAAGCTGGTAGGCAATGAAGTATTACGTCCTATCATTTCCGCGAGGAAGCCCTCCGCAATCAACTTTCCTTCTCTGATTGATGAAAGCAAAATACTTATTGTGAAATTAGATAAAGGAAAAGTGGGTAGCACCAATGTCGGCTTAATGGGTTTCTTTATTCTTAATCGCATAGTGATGACCGCCATGAGCCAGGGCGGTTTGCCTTATGAAAAGCGCAAAAGATTTACGCTTATTGTTGATGAATTTCAAAATTTCACCTCGCCTACATTGGGAATGGCGCTCAGCGAGGTGCGTAAATACAAGCTGCAAATGGCGCTGGCAAACCAAACCATTTCACAGTTGAACGAGCAGGTGGCTGCCGGGGTGCTGGGCAATGTGGGCAGTAGAATAAACTTTCGCCTCAGCCCAAGAGATGCCGAGCAGCTTGCGCCTATGCTGAGTGACACCTTTTCAAAAAGTGAAATCGTGAGCCTGCCCAATTACCATTGTATAGGGCATCTGCTCAATAACGGAGTACTCTGTAAACCATTTGTTTTTCAGACCGTGGTATAGAAAAATAATACGCTGCGGTTTGTTTCTTTAGATATTATTTATATTTTGGCAGCCCTTAAACCTTTTTGACATACGAAAACCCGCTCGTCATGAGTAATCCATTTCAACTCAACTTTACCCTCAAACAACATACGCCCATCATCCACTTCCAGCATGAGCAGGAGGGAGCAACATTAAGAGCCACGGAGGTGAAGCCGAAGCTGGATAGGTTTATTATGGAGAAACTAACCGGGAAGATAGCGCATGAGGCAGCCGCAGAGTTTAAACGAAGAGCATTATTACGAGAGGGTGAAGATGCCAAACCCGAATGGAAAAACTGGCTGGTAGGTAAAGGCAAAAGCGAGCATGTGGCGCTGGAATATAGGATGAGGATTGAAGCTCACGGGGTTAAGTTTTTATCTGCTGATGGAATGCCTTTGTTTTTTGGAAATACTGGACCCGGGAATCAAAAGAAATACAAATTATCTATGTGGGATTCTGGATCCGTTTGTATTCGCACTTTTAATCCAACTCTGAAACAACAGCTTGAGAATACAATGTGTAAGTTTTTTGCCCAAACTAATTTTGGAACAAGACAATCAAAAGGATATGGTTCTTTTTATCCGGACAAAAAATCTGATATATTCCACCAAATTCCTTTTTCGATGCCAAGCACAAAGTTTTCCTTTACTGTGTCTAATGGAAGTATCAAAGAGGTTTTTTCGCAATTGGAATTATTTTATTTGTCACTTCGAGGTGGCATTAACCGATTAAATAATGCTGTGCATTATTCAACGACAATCATAAATGGTCAAAACAAAATAACTGCTGAAACGGGATCAAGATTTTATTTTAAATCATTACTTTTCCTTTACGTTTCGCAGCATCTCAAATTGCAGTGGGAGAAAAAAACTATCAAAGAGCAATATCTTAATACCACTTGGTCAAATTTTGGAAGAAAAATTCGCACAAATGAAAATAGAGATCAAATCAGCGCAGCTTCGGCTTTCCCCCCAAATCAAATTACGGATGAAACAAGAATTTACCAAAGTGGATTGACTAAGCAACAATCTGATTACTCGCAAACAAACAATCCAGTAAATTATTCTCAAGCCAGTGGTCAAAAATATATTTTCAAGGATTTGTTTGGTCTGTCCACATCAGAAAGCTGGGGTAGCTATGGTTTTACTTTGAATAAAAAACATTCAAGACAACTTATAAACAATTGTAACCCCCTTGCTGATAAGGATTCCTCCAGAATTAATCGTTTCCAATCGCCACTTTTTTTTAAAATTCTAAAGGAAGGAAATGAATTTCGTGTCTATCTGAAAATTAATAGTATTCCTTCAGGTTATATAGGTGAGTGGTTTAGTTTACTACGGGGAACTAATAATTCCTTATGCCTACCTATCTATCATCTCTTTGATTTTAATGCTTTCTTCCAATGGATATTTGATCCTGTAAATTTTAACTGCACTAACCATGTTCGTTCTGCTATGCAAAATGAAGAAGAGTTTAAAGTTCTGAAAAATATTTTTGAGCAACTCCAAAAACCATAGTTAAATAATGCCTAACACCTATCTCGCCCTCACCCTCGGTCCCATTTTAGAAACTCTGCTTGCAGCCCGCAAAACCCGTGAACTGTGGGCTGCCAGCTATTTGCTTTCATATATCATGCGCGAAACAATCCGAAAGTTGCACGAGCAGACAGATTTTGTCGAGGTATTATTGCCTGATGGCAGCAAATTAGATGATGTGAATCTGCTCGGTGCAGGTTTGTATCCCGATAGGATTTACGTGAAGGCAATAACAGGTAAGGAAACCGAGGCGAGAAATGCAGTTCACATAGCTTTTACAGGAGTAATTTCCGACACCGCAACAAAAATGCACGAAGATTTGACACGGCTGCATGGCAGCCGAATAGGCAAAGAAGAAACCTACATCAATCCCTTTTCGCTTGATGATTGCAAACACTCCCTCGCGGAATATCTCAAACTATATTCAGCAGAAGTGAAGTTGGAGGCAAATGATAACATCATTGAAAAGCTGTCTTCCGTTTGCGATACGCTGGATACACAGCCACGCATTTTACACCCAGAAAAAGTAAAAACGAACGAGAACGAGGCACGCACAACTAATACCTTCCCTGTGGATGGCGACAATCGCAACCCCATGCAGCGGCTGTTCTATCTTGCCAACTGGAGTTTTTTGTTTGAAGATGGATTTGGAGTTGAAAAAACTTTTGTGAAAGCCAATGAACCCAGAAACTACACGACCAACGCAAAAACGGAAATAGAAAATAATTCCGAAAGATGGCAAAAACTGGTGTCCGAAAAACCCAAGCGCGGCTTCGATTCACTCGTAGAAATTGGCAGCCGTGAATTATCGTTTTTTCTGCCACAAGGGGAATACGAAAAAATAATCAGGAAACACATTACGGATGCGCCTTCGAATGATAAAAGGAAGAAAAAGCAATTGGCGGAAGATGCGGATGAAGAGGCAATCATTAAGGACTTCGACCAAACTTTTAAGCCAAAATTCAAGGACTATCATAAGTATGTTGCCATTGTGCATGCCGATGGCGATAACATTGGTAAAATTGTAAAAGCAGTGGGCAAAAGCACCCCTCAGATTAAAAAGTTTTCAAAAGCGCTGGTGGATTATGCTGCGTGGGCTACGGAAGAAGTGGTGCGCTATGGTGGTGCGCCTGTTTATATGGGAGGCGATGATATGCTGTTCTTCGCTCCGGTTTGCAATCGTAATAATGCTGCGCGATCGCGCCAAAATATTTTTGAACTGATCGAAACGCTCGATGCGAAATTTGACACCGCCATTCAAAAAGAATTTCGAGATGAAATTGACAAATATTATAGCGCAGCAAACATTCCGCAAGACCAAAAGAAATATCCTTCCCTCACTTTTGGCATTTCTATCACCTACTACAAGTACCCGCTTTACGAAGCAAAAGACCTTTCCTTTAAAAATATGGAACACGTGAAGCATGAAGTAAAAGATAAGAATGCCGTGAACGTGAGTTTGATGAAGCACAGCGGGCAAATGGTGCCTTTTCTTATTCCGAAACAAAAAAACAAAGCGCTTTGGAATGCTTTTCTGAATTTGGTTAAGGAAACCAATTCAAGCGAAAGTTTTCTGAATAGTTTTACTTATAAAACGGAATCGTTGAAACCGCTGCTGACGAAGGTTGCAGGAAATCCGCAACGGCTGCAACATCTTTTCAAAAACAGCTTCAACGAAAATTATGCAGGCAACATAGGTTTCTATACCGATCTCATCGCATTTATTAAGGCGCTGCACACTCATTATGGAACTCTTGAAGCTGAACAGTTCAAACTGCTTTATGGCGCATTGCGATTTATTCATTTCATTCACAACAAAGAAGCTCAACCAACATTAAATCCTGAACCCCATGAGCAAATGGTATAAGATCAACTTGCTGCCTCTCGGACCTTACTTTTTCGGTCAGGAGTTATCTGCTGAGTTGGGCAATAAGCAAAGCTATTTTCAGCGTAGCGCTGTTTTCCCGCAGCAGAGCACTTTACTCGGCTTGCTTCGCCATCAGATATTGTTGCAGCATGGCTTGGCAAAACCCGCAATGAATTTATCTCCTGCTGTAAATGCAAGCGGTTTAATTGCCGATGAAGGTTTTGTTCCCGGCAAGACCTCTTCAGTTTCTAAATACGGCAAGATTGAAAAACTCAGTCCTGTTTTTTTTCAGAAAAATAATCAGGGGCATTACTTTTTGAATGACCGGGAGTTTGTTGGAGATGATGAACAAAAATTCAAGCTGATTCCCGGTGAAGAAATTTCTTACGATTCACTGTCTGTTAAGGCAAAATCCACGCTTGCGCTTAAATGCAAAAACGCGGCTACTCCACCTGTGGTTAAGGATTACTCAAACAAAGATTTATTTACCGAGGAGTTATGGGAAATTGGAGACACTGATCATGTGAAGTTGGATGAGGTTATTCAAGATGCCGCCCAGGTTGGAGTATATAATTACCAAAAGCGCGATGGCGAAGCAAATGAAAAGGACGCGGCTTACTTTAAGCGGGTATATAAGAATGCAGGTGCCACAGAAAAACTCCCTGATTCAAAATCTGGCGAGGAATTTTGCCGAAAGCAACTTGATAGTGCTTGGACTTTTGCATTTTATGTTGAGATGAGCGATGACATTACGCTCACCGCAGGCGAAAGCCGTGTAGCGATTATGGGAAAAGAGCAAAGCGCTTTTCTCATAAAAATATCTGATGAGCCCGATAACATTGATACAAGCTGGATGAATACTGTTCCGGCTTTAGGGTTGCAAAAACTCGTGCTTCTAAGCGATGCTTTTGTTGATGAAAAAGTGTTGCTGGCAAACAGCAAGTTAATCAACGGTGCGACAGTCAGGTTTCGATCCTTCTCAAAAAACCTCAGCCATTCTTTTCTCCACAATAATTTAAAGCATGCGGATAAATCCGAGTGCTATCATCTGCTGAAACGCGGAAGTGTAATTTTTACGGAAAGTGCCGGAGCGATTGCAAAGCATCTTGAAGAGCAAACCAACTGGCGCACCATAGGCAATAATTATTTCACCATAAAACCTATCAACTAAAATGGCAACAACAGCAAGCGGAGCAGCCCCTATCAGTCCTCCTACACCAAACCCTGAATACAAATACGAGATTGCCCTGTTTGGCATTCGGTCGCTTACCAACTTGCATGTGGGAAGCGGCTCGGAGAATTACGGCATTATTGACAACCTCATCCAACGCGATCAGGCAACTAATTTTCCCTGCATTTACTCCAGCAGCATCAAAGGCGCTTTGCGCGAATACTGCCGCAATTATTTGAATGGAGGCAACCTTAATGATATGCTCACGCATATTTTCGGAAAAGACAAAAAGGATACGAACGATACTGCTGAAGATACCCCTGCGCCTGATGGAAATTTCATTGCCGGCAAATACCGTTTTATGCAGGCGGATTTACTGAGCATTCCGATCCGCGCAATGGAGAAGCCATACTTTAATGCAACTTGTCCCTGGCTGCTGAAAAATATCACGCACATCACAGGACTTTATCACAAACAGTTAGAGGGAACCATTCAAGCTTTGCAAAATGAGCTCGCTGCTAACGATGCGGTGCATTTTGGAACCGGCAGCGCGAATGTGGACATTGATGGAGTAAACACAGTGGCAACCGCAACTACTTATACCAATTCTCCTGATGCCATGCTTGGCTCTGATATGATGGTGCTGAAGGACGAGCATTTTGTGGAGCTTGTAAGTGATTTCAAATTGCCCGTTATCGCGCGCAACAATTTAAATGACGGACGCAGTGCCAACCTTTGGTATGAACAAGTGCTGCCTTCGGATACCCGCCTCGCATTTCTTGTATTGTATCCCAAAGGAGATAATCACTTTCCGGCTTTCAAAAAAGCTATACTGGCAAATCCTGTTCAAATAGGTGCTAATGCCAGCATCGGCTATGGCTTTTGCTCGCTTTATGAAATTCCTCTCACTCCAAAAACTCCACAATGAAACCAAACCCCGACTTAATAAACAGGGCGCTTAATAAGCTGCAAGCAACTCCGAAACCTGATTTTTTTGCAGGGGATAAAATTCCGAACAAATACAAGGGCTACATCTCCTCCTTTGGCGGCAGCATTGTGCAACTGGGTATAATGCCTGCCTGCATGGTTTTTATAGCCAATCCTGATAAAATTAAATTAGTTACGATGCTGTTTTCAATATACAAAGAGAAGTTCACTATTATCGGTAATCCCGATTTGAAAGATTATTTAAACAGTAATTGGCAGGGGTGGCAACCATCAGAAAGAAAACAATTCCGCAATCGCATGGCGGCAATTGCAGTATCATTTAAACTGGCATTGCGCACTTTTGAAATTGATGACACAGATAACGCTTAACTCAACAGCTATGGCAAACCCCAATACCGGCTTTCTTTTTTACCAGAAATATTTTAAGGATCAACCGGGTGCTTTAGATACAACCATGAATGCAAAAATCACCGCCATCAGCAGCGTTGAGCCAATTGCCCCAATAAGTTATCTTGTATCCGCCCAAACAGTAATCAACCAACAATCTATAGAGTTGATAACTACCTACCCCGGCTTGCTTGTCGGAAGTGGCTACTCCCATGATGTGAAAGGCGATAAGTCAGAAGATTCTGCATTCAAACTCGGTTTTTACTTTGACCACAGCACGGGCATGCCGGTAATACCCGGGAGTTCGGTAAAAGGAGTTCTGCGCAGCCTATTTCCGAGCCAGTATAAAAAAAGAGCAGTGGATGATAATTTCCGGAATCCCCGGTATGAACTGATCGCTGATTTCATCAATCAAAGAACCGGCCTGTCTCTGAATCATACGGATCGTAATGACAGGGCAAAAATTGATGCTTTCGAGAAAGAAATTTTTGATGGAGTATATCAAGGCAAATCCAAAACGATTTACAGCCGCGATATTTTTTTTGATGCGGTGCCAGTTGCCATAGAAAAGAATTACAAGAAAACAGAGCAGCGCTTATTTGGCAATGATTACATCACCCCTCATAAAAATAAAGACGGCCATCCTGAATTAGATCCCTTTTCAAATCCCACACCGCTCCAATTTTTAAAAGTGATGCCTTTGGTGAAATATGAATTCAGGTTTTGCCTGCATAAAAGTTGTGCAATTGTTGAAATGACTGCCGATAAAAAACGGGAATTGTTTGAAATGCTTATTCTATTCTCCGGCATTGGTGCCAAAACCAACGTGGGTTACGGGCAGTTTGAGCTAACTGAAAAGGACAAACAAAAACAAGCTGATTTGGAAAGACAAAAAGCAATGGCTGAAAAGGTAAGGGAAGAACAACTGAAGCAGAAAGAACGTGAAAAAGATCCGGAGTATCAGCGCCAGCAAAAATTGAAAAAAGACAGTGAACACGAATGTATAATCTCCAAGTTAGATAAGAATTATTGTTACTTTCGATTTGATTGGGATAAGGACTTTGAGTTTAAAAAGAAAATAGGTAAAACAAAAATTGATAATCCTCAGCTGAAGATGAAAGTGAAAATAAAAATAACTGCTCCGTATTTAACCGGGGATGATGTCAATTTTACAATTATTGAAACGACTCCATGAAATAAATCCTCATAATGCCCGATATGGGCAATATTCCTCTGAATACAATTTCCCGGCAGAGAATCTTAACAAGGAAAGAATTAAACAGATTATAGATATGGAAAGCCAAAAAGCAAGGAATGTTCCCGACCTCACTAACGTGAAGGCGTATATTGCCGGAGCAAAACGTAATGATTGCGATCGTTTTTTTCGAATCAAGAATTTCTGGATAGCCACGCTGATGAATGAAGACTACGGAGCGGCAATGATTGATTTATAATCAGGCTTCTGTTTGGAAACAAAAGTGATTAACAAGTTGAATTCCACCACCCTCTCTTCCTCCCTCCGCCAGCTTGCTGACGCGCTCGACCAGCTCGCTGATGTAATCGAGAAGCAAAAAACGGTGGACAATGAAACCCATGTAAAACAACTCTCGGTCATCGTGAAGCGCTTCAGCGATAAAACAGCAGTGCTGAGCCAACCGACAGAACTGGACATCACCGCCAAATACAAAAAAGGTTTTTTGAAACAATACCTGCAACAGCGCAACATTCAATCAGCCAAATATCTTGAAAACCTGAAAGCCGATGCCTACCTGAACGATGCCGCACACTATATGATGCAGCATTATGAGCATCTCAAAGAGTTTTACAAGCAGTTGAAAAAGCGACAATATTTAAGGCAAAACTTCACGTTCAAAACTAACGCGCAGGCATTGCAATTCATCAACAACTGGTGCAAGCTGCTGCACAGCAACAAGATAATTGACCATTACCGCATGGCATCTGCTAATACTGTGTTTGTAGATGTCAGCGAAGTGCATCAAGCAGCGCTTTTTATTTTAGGATACTGGCTTGAGGTTTTATTACGCAGCAAAGTAGCGGCATTCTTAAAAAAAAATATCGCTGCCATTGCACAATTCGATATCCTCTCGCAAATGGAAATCGCCAAGCCCGATGGCACCGTGAGCGAACTCGACCTTATGCTGATGCTCAACGGGAACGTGTTTTGGTTTGAATGCAAAAGCGGACAAATCGGGGGCGACTACATGCACCTTTTTGCGCACCATCGCCAACTGCTTCAGTTAGACAGCCAGCATAGTTTCCTGATGATTCCCGAACCTAATGTGAAAGTGGTTTCCAACCTGCAGAAACAATCAGGCATGACGGTGCTCTTTGCCACTGAAGCCGATGAACAAATCCACCGGTTTTTATCTTCCGCATTACTTTAATATCTTTCGCCTGCCATGAAAACCGCCCTCCTCCTTTTCAACCTCCACATTAAACCACAGCAGATAGAACACTTTCGCCAGGCGTGCATCGTCAGTTCGGGCGACCCACACGCGCTTTTCAGTAACGAAGAAAAACAGCCCGGTGGCAATGTGAGGCATCTCAACCGCTATCCCCTTATTCAATACAGGTGTAGCGAAGGCAGGGCGGCACTGTGGGCAGCAGATGCGGGTATTGCCGCAATGGACAAATGGATGAAAAAGCCCAACCACCCTTTTCAATTTTTCGACCATGATCATCACCTTCAGGTGTGGCAGCGCGACAACAACAAAAACGAAACCGTGCAACTGCTGCGTGGCAAACAGCAGCATTTCTATAAACTGCATCACTGGATACCTTTCATGAAAGAAGAAAACTATCAATGGTGGAAGAATAACCGCTTCGGCAGTGATATTGAAAAAACAAAAAAAATAGAAACCATCCTCTTCGGGCATCTTGCCAATTTCACCACGGAGATTGCCGGATGGAAAAAAGAACGCTATGAAAAAATAAAACCCGTCATCATCGAAAAATCCGGTTCATTCGTAGTGCGCCACCATGATACCGGCATCACCGCCTTCAACATAATTTTTTCTGCCAACATCGCCCTGCCCGCAGGCATTGGCTTGGGAAGCCTCAAAAGCCACGGCTATGGCGTGTTGAGCGAACACGTTCTTTGACATATTGTTTATATAATACGCTTCAAAAAACAGGGTTGCGCTTTCAGGTAAGCGGGTGGCGGCATCCGTCATTGCGAAGCATCACCGGGTAAGCAATGCGGACAGAGTCAGGTTGAAGCAATCCCCTTTGATAGTTCCTGAGGGGATTGCTTCACCCCGATGCTGCGCTCAAAAATTAATGCAACCGCTATTCGTATGCACTATTAACCATAGTGTATTGATTGCGGACTATTCACTATATTCATCTCAAAAAAAACGCCATGCCCGGACCCTTGCAAAAACAAGCCAGTGCTTTCACCGCCATCGGCTCGGTGGCGCAAATGGCTGCCCTGTTTCACACCGATGAAAAAATGCTGTCGCTTCATGCCCTCAAGCCCGCTTACCACAGTTATGAAATTCCAAAGGCAAGCGGCTCCTTCCGCCTGATTGAAGACCCGCACACCGCGCTAAAAAAAATTCAGCGGCATATCAATGCGCGCCTTCAGGCGCTTTATTACACCCTGCGTCCGGCAGCCGTTTACGGATTTTGCTACAGCCTGCCGCATGAAGAGGAACGCAACGTGGTGAACAATGCCCGCAGGCATTGCGGCAATGCCTATATGCTCAATTTGGATTTGAAAGATTTTTTCCATTCCATAACTGATAAAAAGGTATCACAGCTTTTCAAAAAAATTGTTCCCCGCGCTGAAAAACACGCCATTGACGTTTTAACCCGGCTCACCACTTATCGCCAGCGGTTGCCGATGGGCGCCCCCACTTCGCCCGCACTTTCCAATTTCGCCATGCTCGCTTTCGACCATGAACTGGAACAGTGGGCGAAAGTAGCGGGCATCACCTACACCCGCTATGCCGATGACCTGACCTTTTCTTCCCCGAAGCCTGTTTCCCGCACTGATGAAAAATTCATTGACCATGCGATTATCAACCAGGGTTTTGCCGTTCAGGAAAACAAACGCAAAAGATTTCTGCCCGCTGATACTAAAATAGTTACCGGGCTGAGGGTGATGAGCAGCCATGTTGATTTGCCGGAAAATTACCTGCCCCTGCTGCACACCGAAATCGAAAGGCTGAAAACCACGCTGCAGGTGGAAGGGCGCTATCGCACCGGCATGAGCTACCGAAAGCTGAAACTCTTCAAGCAGGAATTGCAGGGCAAAATCAATTTTGCGGGCATGGCGCTGGGCAACGAACATGAAAAAACAAAGGAAGCCTCGCAACGCTATGATGACGCGTTGCAGGCAGCCGAAAATTTCGAGAGCGCCAACTGGCTTGACATCCCCTATATTTTCTGACACTGGTTTACGATTTACGCCTTGTGGTTTGCTCCGGTATTAGACATTCTGCTTTAAACTCAAAACATTAAACCCCAAACTCAAGATGCACCTCCTCATCACACAATACGAAGTAAGCATTGACGTGCACAACCATCGCCTGCGCATCAGCAGCGGGGAAGCCGTTCGTTCCATACCGCCTCACCGCGTGAGCGCGCTGCACTTGCTGAAACCCGTTACCATTTCAACGCCTGCCCTCATGCTGCTGGCTGCACAGCACATCCCCGTGCTGATGTATGACCTGCGCGGACGCGTGCAGGCTGCGGTGTGGAGCCCCCGCTTCGGCTCGCTGAGCCAAATCAGGAAACAGCAAATCAAATTTTGCGAACATCCGCTGGCAATGGCTCAGATTGTAATCTGGCTCTCCGAAAAATTCGATGCGCAGGCAGCCAACCTCCAATGGCTGGCGGACAGAAAACCTTCGGAAAAAGACCGCCTTCATGCCTCCATCCACAAGCTGAAAGGCTATCAGGAACGCCTCCACCTGCTGTTGCCCGAAGAGGAACACATCAAACCGCTGCTGCTGCTTACCGAAGCGCGCGCGGCAAAATATTATTGGGCAGCAGTGGCGGCAGCCATGGCAAACCTCACCGGCTTCTCGGGCAGAAACAAACGCCCCGCCCGCGACCGGTTCAACGCCCTGCTCAACTACACGTATGGCATTCTCTATGGACTTACAGAAAGCGCGCTGTTTGCCGCTGGGCTTGACCCTCATCACGGACTGCTACATGCTGACGATTATAACACACCCTCCCTCAGCTTCGACCTTATTGAGCCTTTCCGCCCCTGGGCTGACAAATTCTGCATGACACAATTCATGCAGCTTCCGGAAAATGAAAAGTTTTTCGATACCGACAAACGGGGGCACGTATTGCTCAACCGCGAAGGCAAAAAAATATTTATCCCCGCATTTTTCGATTTTCTCAGCCAGCGCGTCAGGCAGCAGCATAAACTGATAAAAAAACAAGACCTCATTCAATATAAAGCAACCATGCTGGCGCAGTTTCTTTTAAAAGAGTTTAAGCCATAGAGCAATGAAAAGTCAATGGTACATAGTGAAAAAGTTGATTATCCTTAGCCGATGGTTAAAAGTCGAAAGCAGTTCACATCTCATGTCTTACCTCTAAATAGATCTAACCCATGATACGCCTGATATGCTATGACCTTGAAGATAACAAGCTGCGCACCAAGCTGGCAAAACTGCTTGATGCCAGAGGAATGGAGCGCATTCAATACAGCGTGTTTGCCGGCAAATTAGATGAACGCAGATGGAAAAACTGCTGGCACAGCGTGGAGCATTTGCTGAAAGACAAAATGCAGCCGGGCGACAAGACCTATTATCTTGAAATCAGCGAGCAGGCTTTTTGCAAAATGACTTGTCTTGGGCAACAGTTGGATACGGCATATATAGCCGGAAAAATCAATGCCCTGCTCATTTAAGAAGCAGGTGATTTTCTGTGAAAATTTGTTAAATACCCCTTTTTGGCTCCAATGAAACCCGCTGTAATTGCCTGAAAGCGAAATAATTGTATTTTTGGTAAGTAAGAGAGAGATTTTGTAGCACACGCCACTGAGACAGTAAACGCTCTCCACCAGAGCATGTTTCTTTGTAAGAGAGAGATTTTGTAGCACACGCCACTGAGACGTTCTACCATCTACGTCTAAGCCAGACGGTATGTAAGAGAGAGATTTTGTAGCACACGCCACTGAGACATATAAGGATGCTTTTTACACGCTTCGTTTAAGTAAGAGAGAGATTTTGTAGCACACGCCACTGAGACTTTATTTTTTGGAGTGTTTCCGCGTCTTCATCTGTAAGAGAGAGATTTTGTAGCACACGCCACTGAGACTTGTTTCATCGCCATCTACGTAAACGATTGCAGGTAAGAGAGAGATTTTGTAGCACACGCCACTGAGACTGGATAAACACTCTTGCAGCAACCTCACAGTCGTAAGAGAGAGATTTTGTAGCACACGCCACTGAGACTCAAATTCATACGTAGGGACTCCTTTCTTCATTGTAAGAGAGAGATTTTGTAGCACACGCCACTGAGACTTCTCCCTCATGGCAATAGCTTGTTTTTCATCGTAAGAGAGAGATTTTGTAGCACACGCCACTGAGACTATCTGTCCAGTGTACCCGTTGCAACTCGACAGTAAGAGAGAGATTTTGTAGCACACGCCACTGAGACAGTCAGGGATTTATGATGCGATGCCTCGTGAAGGTAAGAGAGAGATTTTGTAGCACACGCCACTGAGACTTTTACTGCTGCATGGTACTTCGCGCGGATTTGTAAGAGAGAGATTTTGTAGCACACGCCACTGAGACTCGCTGCAAGCGTCCAAAATAAACGCCTTACAGTAAGAGAGAGATTTTGTAGCACACGCCACTGAGACCGATTAAGTCCAATGCAACTTTTCGGGATGTAGTAAGAGAGAGATTTTGTAGCACACGCCACTGAGACAATAAGGCGCATAAGCTGGTCATGCGGTATCGGGTAAGAGAGAGATTTTGTAGCACACGCCACTGAGACCAGCTGCTTCCCTCTCCAGTGCGCTGATGCTCGTAAGAGAGAGATTTTGTAGCACACGCCACTGAGACAGTGAGAGCAAGATAGCAAGTCTTTTGTTCTTGTAAGAGAGAGATTTTGTAGCACACGCCACTGAGACAAATTTACTTTAGCTTGGTGCATTAGCTTAATTGTAAGAGAGAGATTTTGTAGCACACGCCACTGAGACTGCAAGGGTGTCAGCTTGCTCCTGCGCTTCCAGTAAGAGAGAGATTTTGTAGCACACGCCACTGAGACATAACATAATCAATACTGTTGTTACTGTTGTTGTAAGAGAGAGATTTTGTAGCACACGCCACTGAGACATTCAAATCATATTTTAAATTATTCTGCGCGTGTAAGAGAGAGATTTTGTAGCACACGCCACTGAGACGGATAAGCATCACCGGAGCCTTCCGCCCATTCTTGTAAGAGAGAGATTTTGTAGCACACGCCACTGAGACTTGACTTACTGGCATATAGCTCCCGAAGGAGCCTGTAAGAGAGAGATTTTGTAGCACACGCCACTGAGACATGAAAACCGATGCGGCTGTTTAGCTTGCGCAGGTAAGAGAGAGATTTTGTAGCACACGCCACTGAGACATCTTTTCCCTTGACAACAGCCACGTTGTCAGGTAAGAGAGAGATTTTGTAGCACACGCCACTGAGACATACTGTGGCATTGTTAGGACTTTAATAGATTGTAAGAGAGAGATTTTGTAGCACACGCCACTGAGACTCCCATCGCATCTTGCTGTTATCGCCATTGCTTGGTAAGAGAGAGATTTTGTAGCACACGCCACTGAGACTATCGCTTTCAGCGTCCAAAATGAACGCCTTAGTAAGAGAGAGATTTTGTAGCACACGCCACTGAGACCTTTTGCTTCCTTTTTTGTTGCCAAAACATCTTGTAAGAGAGAGATTTTGTAGCACACGCCACTGAGACTATCCCCCAACTAAACTGAGAATAGTAATAAGGTAAGAGAGAGATTTTGTAGCACACGCCACTGAGACTCAACATGCAGATTGATTGCGTTAACAATATCGTAAGAGAGAGATTTTGTAGCACACGCCACTGAGACTATTTTAGAGATGTGGTGTTGCCCCGGCTGCCGGTAAGAGAGAGATTTTGTAGCACACGCCACTGAGACACGAATGGAAATGCGGTAACGAGTTGGGTAACAGTAAGAGAGAGATTTTGTAGCACACGCCACTGAGACTCTAAGAGCTCCTCGAGATATTCGTCACCGTCTGTAAGAGAGAGATTTTGTAGCACACGCCACTGAGACCACCTCATCGTAGGTGTGCACGTGATGCCTCTGTAAGAGAGAGATTTTGTAGCACACGCCACTGAGACATGGCGCTACCAATCGGGAGCAATTCACTCAGAGGTAAGAGAGAGATTTTGTAGCACACGCCACTGAGACCTTTCTCCGTAAGTTTCAGGTCTATTATGATAGTAAGAGAGAGATTTTGTAGCACACGCCACTGAGACATAGTTGCGCCCTTTGTTGTCGGGGTCTGAAAGTAAGAGAGAGATTTTGTAGCACACGCCACTGAGACCGATAAGCGAAAGAATATTCGTAAGCCGTGTTGTAAGAGAGAGATTTTGTAGCACACGCCACTGAGACATAAATAATGAGAAAGAAAGTAACAATCCCAATGGGTAAGAGAGAGATTTTGTAGCACACGCCACTGAGACATTAGCTCGCCTTCACGAGGCATCGCATCATAAGTAAGAGAGAGATTTTGTAGCACACGCCACTGAGACTCTCATGCTTCGTTGGATTCCATTCTCTGTTGGTAAGAGAGAGATTTTGTAGCACACGCCACTGAGACTTTTGCCTTCAGGGCTTAGGCATAATCTTGTATGTAAGAGAGAGATTTTGTAGCACACGCCACTGAGACTTGAATTGATGGTTTAGTGGAGGGGTGAGGTAGGTAAGAGAGAGATTTTGTAGCACACGCCACTGAGACATATGTTTTTGGCATTTAGTTTTTCGTTTATAGTAAGAGAGAGATTTTGTAGCACACGCCACTGAGACAAATCCCATCTTCTGGATCATATTGAATAGTTTGTAAGAGAGAGATTTTGTAGCACACGCCACTGAGACAATGATTGATTCACGGAGGTGGTTTCAGGAATGGTAAGAGAGAGATTTTGTAGCACACGCCACTGAGACCTTCAGTAGATGCCTGATGAACCTTCACCTTTGGTAAGAGAGAGATTTTGTAGCACACGCCACTGAGACTTGCTTCAAACTGTGGGTTCAGCGCCACCATTTGTAAGAGAGAGATTTTGTAGCACACGCCACTGAGACTTTCATTTTGTTTGTTTTTTTATTGATTGCTTGTAAGAGAGAGATTTTGTAGCACACGCCACTGAGACTCTGATTTGTCATTCAAGTCCTTTTGAGTAACGGTAAGAGAGAGATTTTGTAGCACACGCCACTGAGACATTCTTATCTTTCTTATGCTCGGCTAAGAATTGTAAGAGAGAGATTTTGTAGCACACGCCACTGAGACTTCAACTGACTGACAAGCAGCTGACGTTCTTTGTAAGAGAGAGATTTTGTAGCACACGCCACTGAGACTTCTGCCCGTGTATCTGTCACCGCTATGATCGGGGTAAGAGAGAGATTTTGTAGCACACGCCACTGAGACACATTGCCGAAAGGATGGCATCATATTCACAGGTAAGAGAGAGATTTTGTAGCACACGCCACTGAGACGTCCCGGTACTTGTCCCTGAGCATACCAGTCTGTAAGAGAGAGATTTTGTAGCACACGCCACTGAGACCTCTATTGAGATACTGTTGCGTAATCCCCGCTGTAAGAGAGAGATTTTGTAGCACACGCCACTGAGACAAAGTAGTATCGTCTCCCGAATGAGCATATGCAAGTAAGAGAGAGATTTTGTAGCACACGCCACTGAGACATTTGAGAGATTCTTTGACAAATTCAATAAAAAGTAAGAGAGAGATTTTGTAGCACACGCCACTGAGACTTTTGCGGCTGCATTTTGTAGGATTTTAAAATTGTAAGAGAGAGATTTTGTAGCACACGCCACTGAGACAAGTTAATAAATGATGCGACCAGACATCGAATGTAAGAGAGAGATTTTGTAGCACACGCCACTGAGACATGTGACGGCAATGCGTTGTTATCGATGAGGTAGTAAGAGAGAGATTTTGTAGCACACGCCACTGAGACTCCAGAGATGCACGCGCATGTTTACCTGATAGCCGGTAAGAGAGAGATTTTGTAGCACACGCCACTGAGACTTATAGGAGCGAATTGATATTACATTTCTTGTTGTAAGAGAGAGATTTTGTAGCACACGCCACTGAGACATTGATGATATAGAGAGTCTAAAAGCAATACAGGTAAGAGAGAGATTTTGTAGCACACGCCACTGAGACCTAATTCACTAATCTTTTCAGACAATCTATCAAGTAAGAGAGAGATTTTGTAGCACACGCCACTGAGACTTGCTGTAAAATGATAGGGTCTTTTTGTTGTCGTAAGAGAGAGATTTTGTAGCACACGCCACTGAGACATATTAACTCCAATATGTGATGTTTTCACTTTTGTAAGAGAGAGATTTTGTAGCACACGCCACTGAGACCAACCCAGACCTTTGTTAACGGTTTCGATGCCAGGTAAGAGAGAGATTTTGTAGCACACGCCACTGAGACCCTGTTTTGTACACCAGGCTGTAGGCAACGTTGTAAGAGAGAGATTTTGTAGCACACGCCACTGAGACAAGTTGCCCCACTTAGTCGCCTCTGTCTGTAAGTAAGAGAGAGATTTTGTAGCACACGCCACTGAGACTCGTAACATGCAGACTTACGCTGTGAGTAAGGGTAAGAGAGAGATTTTGTAGCACACGCCACTGAGACAGGTGTTTGTTTTGCGAGAAATCGAGTGAGTAAGTAAGAGAGAGATTTTGTAGCACACGCCACTGAGACTCTCCTAAGTATTCATCGCCATCCACGATGAAGTAAGAGAGAGATTTTGTAGCACACGCCACTGAGACTCTCAATCAATTGATTTTGCAGCCAGTGATTATGTAAGAGAGAGATTTTGTAGCACACGCCACTGAGACATGTAAACCCACACCGGAGCAAACTTCTCAATGTAAGAGAGAGATTTTGTAGCACACGCCACTGAGACTTGAGCACCTCAAGGTCGAACATCTTCAACCTGTAAGAGAGAGATTTTGTAGCACACGCCACTGAGACCGACAACAGGTTTCTGCAATTTGTTTTTCATTGTAAGAGAGAGATTTTGTAGCACACTCCACTCCCAACACCCAACTTTCTGTGCAACCCAATCCGTTCAGCAACACAACAAATATCCTCTTTACCATCCCACAAGATAAAACGGTGAGCATCGCCATCTACGATATGCTTGGCAGGCAAATCAAGTTCATGCAAGCGCACTACGCGGCAGGTGAGCATAAAATAGAGTGGGCGGGAGATGATGCGCAGGGAAATCTTTTGAGCAGAGGCTTGTACCATATCAGAATGGAAACAGAGCATGAATCAAGAGCTACAAAAGCGGTATTGATGAAGTAGGGTGTTTCAGTTACATTAACTGCCGCAAGAATCTATGCGTGAGCAGCGCGTAAGCCTTCTTGGGTGAAGAATCAGGGCAACACGCATTTAAATTCGTTCGCAGTTTTCTGAATTGCCGTTGGCTTTAGCCAACGGAATGAACAAACAAAGAGAGAAGACTTTAGCCGAATTCTTCTTGACTTTTGGCTAAAGCCCCTTGCTTCGATAATTTAAATCCGTTGGCTAAAGCCAACGGCAATGGGAACCTTGATTATCAATTTGATTTAAATGCGTGTTGCCCTGGGTGAAGAATTGAAACAAGAAATGAAGCCCGTATCTTTGTCGTTAAATACGCACTTATGGATGCCGTTTTTAAGATAAAAGGAGAAGAATTTGATGAAACGCTTTTTAAAAAAATCAAAGCCTTGCTGCGCAAGGCAGATAACGCGAGCGTAGTGATTCAAATAACCGATGAACAGGATGCGTATCACCGCGCATTGCAACAGTCCGTCAGCGAGTTGAGCCGTCCGGAACAGCTAATCTCCTTCACGATGGAGAGTCTGGAGGCTTATAATAAAAAAAGGAAGTGAAACGTATTTCGTTTACGCCCATCGCTTTCTTAGAATATAACGAGTGGCGAAAAGAAAGCCCGGCTATTGCTGATAAAATCGTAGAGCTAATCCGCGACATTAACAGAGATGCTTTCAAAGGCATCGGAAAACCTGAACTGCTTAAAGGCAATTACAAAGGATTTTGGTCAAGACGCATCACGCAAGAGCATCGGCTAATTTATAAAGTGGAAACCGAATCTGTATTCATTATTAAGTGCAGGGACACTATGAATAATTCATCTGTAACATGAAAGTTGTTTTTAAAATTGCATCCCTGCTGCTTGCTTTAGCATCCTGTAATTCCGGAGCGGATGGCGGAAAGCAAGCTGCTCCGCAAGCAGAACTGAAAACTTTGCCTATCGTAATCCCTCAAAACGGGACAATCACACAGGTCAAAATTCAATCCGACACTACGCAGAGCTATAGCCTGTACATGCCAGCCAACGGAGATTCCAACTCGTTGCTCCTCGTTTTCTTTGACCCCGGTGCAAAGGGGAAGAAGCCTGTAGAGAAATATAAAGCCCTTGCAGAACGGCACGGAATCATTTTAGCAGGTTCCAACAATTCAAAGAATGGGTTGTCGGGGGAGGAGTCGGCAGCGATTGCAAAAAAGTTTGTGCAGGATGTACAGAAGCGTTTCAATAGCAAACGCGCAAACACTTTTGCCTGCGGCTTTTCGGGAGGTGCGCGCGTAGCAGTGCTTACTGCTATCGGTGAAAATCTTCCGGGCGTAATCGGTTGCGGTGCCGGATTTCCCGGCAAGCCGGAAAAGAATTATGGCTTTAGTTATGTTGGCGTAGTCGGGAATGAGGATTTTAATTTTCTCGAGTTGAAACGTCTTTACAATGAGCTTGACCGTGTGCGTATGAAACACCAGTTGCTTGTGTTTGACGGAAAGCATGAATGGATTCCTGAAAGCGAGATGGAGAAAGCGATTTTAGTGCTAAAAAATGATGCTGCATCCGGAGATATACTTGCCACAAAAATTGATTCTTCCGTTGCTGTTTTTAAAAAAGAAAAAAACTGGATTCGCCTGTATGATGAGTTGCGTCTGGGAATCACCAGCGGATTGGATTCAGCGCATATCATTGCATGGAGAACCGAACTTCGCTCGCTGAAAAAAAATACTGCGTGTATTACCGATTTAAAGAAAGAAGCGGAAATAGAAAGCATGGAGGCAGAGCAACAAACTGAAATTGCGCGTGCATTTCCTGCAAA
>Ga0163151_10002718_pt1 | contig 26697 bp, 28 predicted proteins | sample OliLakLV19MP5IB2_FD_145596 | JGI IMG/M metagenome (GOLD analysis project Ga0163151, IMG submission 145596) | Freshwater microbial mat bacterial communities from Lake Vanda, McMurdo Dry Valleys, Antarctica - Oligotrophic Lake LV.19.MP5.IB-2 | ecosystem: Environmental > Aquatic > Freshwater >...
CAAAATATACAAAGTTCTCAATTACGAAACCCCCTTAGAGGTCTTAAATAAACATAGAAAAAGAAAAAACACCTCCGACTCCAGTGAGTCAGGGTGTTCGGATTGAGGGGGGTTCGTCGGTTTAAGTTTCTATTTATACTATAGTCTATTTCTAGTAATTTGTCAAGTACTTCAGCTCGCTAAAAGCACCCAAAAACCAAGCTCCAGTAAGACCGTATCTTGAAAGAATTCCTGACTTTAAACGGCTTCATATATAAGAGCTATAATTAAATATATGACACCACAAACAAAAATACTTACTGGAAGCCTGGTTGCTATCGTACTTCTCATTCTTGGGGGGACGTATTATATGTCTACAAAGGACAAATATGAACCAAGCCAAGACCAATCTCAAACACAAAATCCTGGTGCAGTTTTGCCAAAAAATGCAGTCATGATCACAGCGAAACATTCCTTTAAAAATGGAAAGCACATTATTGCTGGGGAGGTAGATGTACCTACTCCATGTCACTCACTTTCAGTTGAAACTCTCATTGCTGAATCCTTTCCTGAGCAAGTTACTCTCGTATTTAAAACTACAAGCGAGGCAGAAGTCTGTGCGCAGGTTGTTTCAGCGCGAAGGTTTAAAATAGAATTTAATGCTGATGAAAAGGCAACTTTATCAGCAACATGGAATGGTGAGCAAGCAATTTTAAATCTCATTCCTGTAGGCCCAAATGAAGACCTCGAGACTTTTGATATCTATATCAAGGGCTAAGCACTCTTCCTAGGCGTGGTACACTAATTCATATGAACATAAAACATTGGATTGTATCAGCTCTTGCAATAGGGATTACCGCATATCTTTTACCAGGAGCCACAGTCACTCTTGTAGGTGCAATTATTCTTGCTGTTGTCCTGGGTATCATTAATGTTTTTATCAAGCCAGTTGTTTCTTTGCTCACACTTCCTCTTACAATTGTTACGCTTGGACTTTTTTCGCTCGTAATTAATGCGCTCTTTATTATCCTTGCTGCAAAGGTTGTGCCAGGGTTTAGCATTACTGGCTTTTGGACAGCGTTCTTTTTCTCAATTATTCTTTCGCTCGTGAATGCGCTTTTTGGGGTAGGAGATTCAAAAAAGCTCGTATCGTAAAAAAGTGGAGCCTTTCCTCGCAAATATTGAAGAGCTAACTCTGAACAACGATAATTTTCGTAAGGTTATTTATACAGGTATTCATAGCCAGCTTGTCCTCATGAGCTTATTGCCTGGCGAAGAGATTGGCTTTGAAACTCATCCGCACGTTGATCAATTTTTTCGCGTTGAAATGGGAAGTGGGATGCTGGTAGTGGGGGAAAATCAATACTCAATACTAGAAAATTTCGCCATGCTTGTTCCTGCTGGGGCTATCCACAATATAAGAAATGATGGAGAGACAGCTTTGAAGATGTACACTCTGTATTCATCTCAAAATCATATTGATGGCCGAATCCATAAGACTAAAAAAGACGCTGAGCTTGATACAGAAGATGAAGAGTTTGCTACCATAAATAAAAATGAAAACTGAAGTAGCGATATTTGGTGGAGGATGTTTTTGGTGCACAGAGGCTGTCTTCAAAATGCTCAAGGGAGTATACGTAGTTGCTCCGGGATATGTAGGAGGCCACACTGAAAACCCTACGTACGCTGAAGTTTCTAGTGGGAACACCGGCCACGCTGAAGTTATTCGCTTGGAGTATAATCCGGAAGAAATTACATACGAAGATCTTCTGACTGTATTTTTTGGAAGCCATGACCCAACAACACGAAACAAGCAGGGCAATGATGTCGGTACTCAATATCGATCAGTAATTTTCTTTACCTCTGAAGCGCAAAAAGAGAAAGCTCATAAATTTATTGCAAGCATTAATGCATCAAACGAGACTGGGAAGCCTGTTGTTACAGAGCTTGAGGCGCTAAAGACTTTTTATGAAGCAGAAAATTATCATAAGGACTACTATGCTAATCATGGAGGAGATCAGTACTGCGAGCTGGTCATTAATCCAAAATTAAAAAAAGTTACCCAAAAATTTGCAAATCTTTTAAAGGAGCATCAGAAGAATAACTAGCAAAGTATTTTGTAAAAAAATTTGTCATCTAAAGCAGAGTTTTCTGGCTAACTTGACAAAGACCTTATTCCTTGCTAGAGTAGAGGGTAAGAAAAATCTCATTCGATTTCGTTTTGATTCTTATTTATTAATCACCTGAAACGAAGAGTACGGAACACCCTTACTTCGCGCGCGAGACTCTTCTTTATCAGAAAAATGCATAATCAATCACAATCATCGTTTCGTGGTTCTCGTTCGTCAAGCTCTTCTAAACCATCTTTTGGTGGTCATCGCCCATCGTCTGGTGGGTCTTATTCTCGTGGTGGAAGCTCTGGAAGCAGGTTTAGTGGATCCCGTCGACCGCCGCAAAGAAGTGGGGGAGGCGGCAGAGGAAATTTCAAGCAATCTCAATTTTTTGACCTTAATCGTTTTATCAATAAAGCAGTTGTTGTAAAGGAAACCGAAGAGCATTTTGTTCCAGAGCATACATTTGCAACTTTTGAAATTGAGGAGTCTTTAAAGAAAAATATCATCCGAAAAGGATATGTTCTTCCGACTCCTATTCAAGACAGAGCTATTCCGCATGTTCTCCTCGGCCGCGATGTCGTGGGAATTGCTAATACTGGAACTGGAAAAACAGCGGCTTTTCTTATTCCACTTGTAAATAAAGTTCTTAAAAATAAAAAAGAACGTGTTCTCATTGTGGTGCCAACTCGCGAGCTCGCTATTCAAATTGAAGATGAGCTCAAAGGATTCACTCCACTTATGGGAATCTTTTCTGTTGTTTGCGTGGGAGGAACTTCAATTGTTCCTCAAATCAAAGCACTAAAGCACATTAACCAGTTTGTTATTGGTACTCCAGGGCGACTTAAGGATTTAATAGAGCGAGGTAATCTCGATCTGAAAACAACAAACACTGTGGTACTCGACGAAGCAGATCGAATGCTCGACATGGGATTTATTCCAGATATGCGCTACCTAATGACAAAACTTCCGAAAGAGCGTCACACGCTTTTCTTTTCTGCAACTATGTCAAAAGACATTGAACGTCTGATCCACGAGTTCCTTAGAGAGCCAGTATCAATCTCAGTAAAAACGCGAGACACTTCACAAAACATCGATCAAGATGTTGTTCGACTCAAGCCAGGGCAGCAAAAGTTTGACGCTCTTCTCGAGCTCCTCAAGCAGCCGGGCTTCGGAAAGGTTCTCATTTTCGGACGCACAAAGCATGGAGTCTCCAAGCTTGCCATTGCTCTCGACAAAGAGGGAGTCAAATCTGAATCCATTCATGGAAACAAAACTCACAGCCAAAGGCAAAAAGCTCTTGGATACTTTAAAGATGGAAAGGTGCAAGTGCTCGTTGCAACCGATGTTGCCGCGCGCGGCCTTGATATTGTGGGTGTAAGCCACGTCATTAACTACGAGCTTCCTGCTACATATGAAGACTATATTCACCGTATTGGAAGAACGGGCCGAGCCCATGCAAGTGGGAAAGCTCTTACTTTCATAGACGGGAAGTAGCTTCTTTTCTCATCACGAGCACAAAAACCCTTCGAGTCACATGACTCGAAGGGTTTTTGTAATAAAAGTCGCTCTTGTACGGCTGAAGTAACGGAGCAAAAAACTGAATTATTTATGAGCTAATTCACAATTTATATGAACAATATCCATATTGGCCCTTTAGATGTGCAAACATATCTTCAGGAAGTAATGTATCCAGCAAGCATAGGCCAGCTTTTTGACAAAGCTCGTAGGCAGGGAGCGAGTAGTAGCATTCTCGAAATTATCTTAAGCATGCCTCAAAAGCAGTATGACGACCAAAGCCGGGTGAATGAAGAGGTAGATATCCTCCGTCGTCAAAGCGAGTTTGAGGATTTGGAGCGATATGGGGAACTTTCGACTAGTACTGATGCCGAGGTATCTTTAAACTAGAGAACAAATATATGTGTGTGTAAAGGTAATGATTGCTCTAAAATGGCGTCTTATATAGGGAATGGGGAGATTGGACGTTTAGCCCGCCCATTAAAAAACCTTTACAAATTGGGCTGAAACGAGTAGAATTAAAATCTAAATAACTTAAATTATGACAAACAATATAAAGTCGAACGGTCATAAAATGATCGAAAAATTCAAAAAGTCTCTTACAAAGCCTGTGTTAGCACTGGTAATAACTGGTCTCTCTCTTGCGGGTTTTGGAGTAGTACAAGCAAATGTGGTCGCAGCTGGAAGTCCTTATAAGATCGAGGGTGTCGTTATACAACTTGGCCCTAACCTTATTAAGGTTGAGGACGTAGATGGCAACATAAAGACATTCAGTCGTGATGGAAATACTAACTACGTACCTACAGGCGCTAGCATTGAAGTCGGAGACACAGTCTTCGTCCGAGGTGAAAAGGTAGAAGGAAAAGATCGCCCACTCGCTAAGCTCGTCAGAAAGCTAAAGGATAAAGATGGTGATGGCTACGGATACGGAAGTGAATGTACTCCGGCAAATGTAAACAGAAGTGAAGTTACAAAAAAGAATAATGACTTCTTTACAGTTGTTCGAAACAACATTACGTACAAATACCTCGTAACAAGCAATACTCAATTCGTTGGTGGAGCAAACAACTACGCTCAGCTAGAAGTTGGAGATTTTGTAGAGGTAGAAGGAAAGAAATGTGAAGGTAAGAAATTACCTCAAGCAGTAAAGGTCTTTGTTGCCGGTGGCAATCAAAACTAGAACGATAGGTAAACACACTCTCTAGTGTGTAACCTCAAAAAGTACTAGGCTCTCCGAGTCTAGTACTTTTTGTAATAGGGGAGAGTTCTCGAGAAATGGGAGATATCGTTCCCAGTCATTTTCTTTTGCAAGGATGATGTGAGTCACCCTCTCTTGTTGTAGAAAGTTTTTATTTTGCTCAAGAGTTTCGAAACCCTGAAGCAGCTGGAACATTTTTTTATCCCACGGTGTGGTATGAACATCAACCAGGTTATCATTTCCCTCATCTTTGCTGACAATTAACTCATTGGTAAAAAAACCTTGTGCAGGGCTGGCAATAAGGTGAAAATCTGCAAAGGGTGGGCGAGTATAGCCTCTCCATGGCAAGAAAAGAACTTTGTCTGAGCTCTGCGAGGCTTGCAAAGCCTTTTCCGCGGCGTACCATCCACTTGGATAGGGCGCAACAGGAATATAGCCACTTGCTCCCCAGAATATAGAAAAAGTTGAAGAGAACGGAAGAATTAAAATAAATAGATAGGGAAGGGTTTTGGAAAATCTAAAATAGGCCCGTGATCCTCGGGCAATGGCATGAGCAATGAAATATGCTCCAAAAGGCAAAAGAAAGGCGTATGTCAAAGCAAGCAGGCCTGCTATTTTTTCTGTATCACGTAGGCCTTTAAATCCCGGTAGGTATAAGTAAAGGGTTTTTACAATGTTCGCGCTTATGGGACTTGCAAGTCCAACAGCTACCACAAGAGACGGTATAAAGATAATACCAAGAGCAATACCAAGGACATTTTTACGCCTTACTACGGAGTAAAAACCAAAGAGAGACAATAAAAGAACAACAATGGTATTAAGCCACCACAATGAATTAAGGTCTTTGGGTAAAGCAATATCTTGATTCCAGAAGCCATACAGAGAAGCTACGTTAAAGTATGGTCCCCATACAGGATCGCTAGTCGTGGTGTAGGCATAAAAATCATTAAAGGTTATTTGTGGGAGTGTTGCTGTTGGCTGAGTAAAATGTATGATCCAAAATGAATTTACAATACATAAAACGACAATAGACAGAAGGCCATAGGTAAGTATTGATTTCCATCTTACGTACAGTTGGCCTTTGTGGATGGAGAAATAGAGAACGAACAGTAACCCTAATAAAAATATTCCAATATAGGCAAAGTGGAGGCTTAGGAGAGGGAAAACAGCAAAGAGAATGGTGAACCGTATATAATTTTCTCGTGTTGGTGTCGGTTGAAGTATTTTGAAAAAAAGCCCAATGAGGAGAGGGAGAAAGGCATACCCAAGGAGCACAAACCACTGGCCGGATATAAATCTCTCCAAAACCCACGGGTTTATCGTATAGAAGAGGCCAGAGAGAAATGCCCATTCTTTGGCCATAGACTCTCTAGTAAACCTATACATCAAGATTCCTGGAAGAAGCAGTACAAGGGAAAATAGAAGCTTATGGAGGACTTCTAAGGGGACTATGAGGCTTACAAGCTTAATTAAGCCAATAAGTGGCAAGCTGGGGCTTAGTCCGCCCCTTAGGATATCAGTTAGGTCCAGGCTTGGGCTAAAGGTTCCATCAAGGAGAAAAATGAATCCTGATCTGAATAAAGGCAAAGTTATGGCCAAAGTGAGAAGCCCGTATATGAAATAAGGCCAGTGTTTCTTAAAAAGATTCAAGGTCTGTAAAGTTTAAAGTGTGTAAGATAAAAAGTCTAGATCAATACGATTGATAACCTTGCAAACAATGTAATTGACGACATGTTCACTGTCTCTCTTAAGCTGGTGGCACAAGGTTCATAAACGGAACTTCCTACTCCAAAAGGATCCAAAAAACACCGAGGTTTACCGCGGTGTTTTTTGTTTTGCACGCATCATGCTGGCTTTTACTTGAGAAATGATTAGTATCACAAAAGACCCTTTTTGGAGAGTTTTATGCCGCTGATCCTTATAGGTTTTATCGTGTCAATTCTTTTTACTTCAGTCTGTGAGGCGCAGAGCCAGGAAGAGTTACAGAAAGTTGCCTGGACCACCTGCGACGAATCGGGAGAGCCAGTAATTTACATTCGTAAGGATTCTTTGGCGAAAGCAAATGTGCGTAATCTTTTGCGCAAAGAGTATGGGGAAGTGTGGCAGGCACTGCAGTCCCCTGGAGGATGTATTTTTTGGAAAAAAAACCGTAGCGAAAGCGAAGCCAGCCCAGCACAGCGAGATAGCGTAGGGGGCGTGTATCGCCCGCTTTGCCCAACTGGAGGTGAGTACTGCATTTTCTCTCCTCTTCGGAAAATATCAAAAAGACGTCCATAGGGCGTCTTTTTTTTAATGTATAATCAGCACATGGAAAAAGGATCTCATTTTGAAGTTTCAATTGGGGCGGGGGATATTGTTCATTTAACTATTGCCGGGCATCTTAATACTGACGCGTTACCCGATCTTTTGGAATGGATTCAAAAAGTAAAAGAAACGATTAAAAATTTGCACGCAAAAAAAGGACCTGTGCTTTGTCTCGTTGATATTACTGGCATGAAGACATATCACGCCGATATTCTTACAAATTTTGCTACTCTCATGAAGGACAACGAGCCGTATATTTTGCGAACAGCTACGTTTGGTGGAAACGTGGCAATCACCATGGCTGAGGACGTAATTATTGCGCTTTCTGGCAGGAACAATTTAAAGGCTTTTCACACGAAGGAAGAAGCTCTGGCTTGGCTTCACCCTGGCATTGAAGCAAAGAAAGCATGATTATTTTGTTTTTTGATATATATTTTTTGTATGAAAGTAAATAGATCACCGTGGATCCACCAACTGGATAGCGAGCGGCCAAGCATTGCCCTTCACGGCGACATCCAAACCGATGTTGCTGTAATTGGGGCAGGCATTGCTGGTGTTTCCACCAGCTTTTTTCTTCTTGAGAAAACAGATAAAAAAGTGGTACTTCTCGATGGATCTCGGTTAGCGCATGGCGCAACTGGGCATAATGCGGGACAGATCACCAGCTATTTTGAGCGATCGCTTAAAAGTATTAGTGAAGAATTTGGCATAGAAAAAACAAAAGAAGGTCAAAAAGCAATCGAATCTGCATGGGAGCTTCTCGATCATATGTACACAGTAGCGGGTCTTTCAATACCAATTGCCCGGTTTCTGGGTTTTGCTGGAGTGATAGATCTTGAGAGAACAAATCGATTTTTAGAAGACAGTCTTGTTCGCAAAGTCTGTGGGCTTGAGGTCGAAGATTTCCTCATTGCAGACAATGCGCCATTTTTGAAAGATATTGCTGGGAAGTTTAAAGATCTTTACCGTATTGTTCCGCACAGCGTCGTTTTAGAAAAACTTGAAACGCATAATCCTATGTTCTATGGAGTTTTATTTTCCCAGAAAGGATGCATGAACTCGGCCTTGTTTTGCCAAGAAGTTGTTTCATTTTTGCTTAAGAAATATCCGCAAAGATTTTCTTTGTATGAGCATACTCATATACAAAAAGTCGCTCTTCATGAGGGCTATGCGGTCCTTGATGCAGTGAGCCATACTATTGAGGCTAAAAGAGTGGTCTTGTGCACAAATGGATTTGAAAATATTCACATTTTAAATAAATCAGGGCTCGACATTGATATTCGTCTTCATCACGAGCTTCAAGGGGTTGTGGGTTTTATGTCTGGATATTTGAAAAAATATGACAAACCTCCTGTTGCCATTAGCTACATCATGCCCACAAACTCACCACTAGACGGAGACTATATTTATTTAACTCGACGTGAATATGAATTTGAGGGCGTCGATAAAAAAAATCTTATATCTATTGGAGGCCCAGAAGTATCTCTTGAAGATGGGGGAGAGTATGGAAGTGATAGAGACTATCCTGAAGAAGCGCAGGAATCCATAGATTTATTTGCTAAAAATTTTTTTGAGAAAAAAGACGGTCCCCCGATTCACTATACTTTTCAGTGGCACGGACTGATGGGATATACCACAAGTGGCGTTAGGTTAGTTGGCTCTGAACCAAAAAATCCTGTCTTACTGTACAACTTAGGATGTAACGGCATAGGTATTCTGCCCTCTATTTTTGGAGGAGATCGTATCAGCCGTATCATTTCAGGCGAATTTATCAAGCCCTCTATATTCGACCCAAAGTCGGAGGTATAGTTGCATTTTGGGTATAACTACTATATTCTATGTGCAGACTTAGCTCAGACGCTTTGGGTACGGAGGCTACTTCGCAGTCCCCCTTTGAAAGTAGTCTAAAAGGATTGTTTTTTCCAAAAGCAGCTGGAAGTTCCTTCCTCCGCGCCCAACCACTAAAGAGACAATACTTCGTACTGTCTCTTTTTTTATACATTTCTCATTATTTGACTCCTTATCAAAAATATTATACTATACGAGTCGCTCTGATCTTTTTTACAAGGCATTTGCCTTTGCTCAATAGCCCTAAGCGCAGGGCATTAAAAATGCGCTACACTCACTTTTTTGGAGGTACGTTTTGATGCAAAACTGCTACACGGTAGGACACGACTCGATCGAAGTAGGCATTGCGGCAAATCTTGTGCCCGGGAGAGATTACCTGATTGTCGGGCTCAACGGTCACGGAGTTCGTGTGCCACTGAGCTCCGAAGAGCCTCCCTTTGTCAAGGGGGAAAAGATCATGGAAGCTCATCCGAAAACCGAGCGGGACGAATTTGGTACCCCCCGATTGGTGCTTGCAAGCACTGAGTGGTGCTTGGATGCTCCAGTAGTCATCATCCTCCTCGACACCTCGCGAAGTGCGAGGCGAGACGATGAGACTGTTGCAATTTGCCCCCACGCAGGATCTCCTCACACCTTTGCAGAGACGCTGTCGCCGTTTGGCGATTTGCTGAGTGCCCAGGGCCTTTACGCACTTTCCGCGGGAGACGCAGTATGCATGCGACCCCTTGGAGTATGCGCGGACGACTGGACGAATCAGCGCGTTGTATATTGTGACGCGAGTAATGAAGGAGCACTCGCGGTGAAGGTGCTCTCACGAGCGCAGTACAAGAAACATATTTCAAAGCTGTACACTCTTCAAGAGGATTTTGCCTCTACGTGAGTAGTGTGACCCTCGTTTCGCAATTCTGCGAAACGGGGGTTTTTTACGGATGAAACTGGTCTATTTTTGAAGCAATAATGAAATCATTTTCTGAGAGACCATCAATTGCATGTGTTGAAATATGAATGCGAACTTTATTCCATCCGTATATTTCAATATCTGGGTGATGATTTTCTTTTTCTGCAAGAACTCCAACTTTGTTTACAAAAGCCAAAGCTTCTGCAAAGTTTTTAAATAAAAACTTTTTTTCAAGAGCTGTATCTTCAATCAAGTTCCATGTATTTAGATCTTGTAGGTACTCAACGTTTTGTGGGTGAGTAAGTGGTGGCGTGTTTCCTTCGCAGGGCACACAGTGTTTTGTATGGAGATCTTTACTCATCTATGGGGTTAACTCGAAGCCCTTTATACGGAAGATATTCGTGAACAGGAGCATTTTTGATGATTTGGAGCACTTGGTCATGGCTATCAGTGATGGTAAAAAGAGTCATGTCGTCAGTATCAACAGTACCTCTTTCAAGGAGCGTTTTTTCAATAAAAACTTTCACTTCATTCCAATAGTCAGACCCAACGAGAATCACGGGAATAGTTGGAATTTTTCTTGTTTGAAGGAGAGTGATAATTTCGAAAAATTCGTCTAGTGTGCCGTATCCGCCTGGGTAGAAAATAAAGGCTTCTGAAGAATAGGTCAGACAAACTTTTCGACTAAAGAAATAATAAAAATCGATGTGGTTTGTAAGATAGTTATTGAGAACTTGCCCACGGGGCAGGCGAATAGTGAGGCCAATGGAATTTCCACCAGCCTCCTCGGCGCCACGGTTGCTTGCCTCCATAATCCCAGGTCCTCCTCCTGAGATGATTGAGTAACTAAGCTCTGTGACAATCCTGCTTGCAAGCTTTGCTGCATCTTTGTAATAGGCGTTGTCCTGCTTGAAACGTGCTGACCCAAAAAAAGTTACTGATTTTGGGTATGCTTCAAGAAATTTAAAGCCTTGAGTAAACTCCCTTGATATTTCATAAATACGATCTTGGGTAGCACGGTGCATGTCTTCTCGAGTGAGAGGGTCGCGGTCAAGATGTTTGTCAGGAAGGTTTACCCGTTTTTTTTCAGGATCCATATTCTCTATTATAACAGGGTATTTAAAAACAGGTTTACTAATAATTTAGTCGTGGGTATACCCCGTGAGACAAAAGACAGTATTTTACCTCAAACCTCATTTTGAATGACTATCTCATGGGGTATACTATATTCATATTAGCTTAAGGAGACACTGCCTACGATGAATAGAAATAAATGGATAGCGGTTGCTACGGGAATTCTGGTCGTTGGATTTTTTCTTTACGGTGGCGCGGCCATGGACATGTTTAAGGGCTCAGTAAACTCAAAGCCGACTGCGCCTGGTGCGACTGTCCCTTCAGGGCTCATGGTTCAAGATCGAATTGTTGGTACAGGCGAAGAAGCTTTGCAGGGGTCCGTTCTTACTGTTCATTATGTTGGGATACTAGAAGATGGCACGCAATTTGATAGTTCAATTCAAAGAGGAGCTCCGTATGTATTTCGACTTGGCGCTGGGGAAGTGATTCCAGGCTGGGACGAAGGTCTTGCTGGTATGAAGGTGGGGGGAAGAAGGTTGCTTGTTATTCCTCCTGAGCTTGCATACGGGGAGCAGGCACGGGGTCCAATTCCTGCCAATGCGACTCTCGTATTTGAAGTTGAACTTTTGAGTGTTTCAAAATAAACTAATTTTTTTTGAGTATAAAAAATACGCCGTCAGCCCTGGGCTGACGGCGTTTCTCTTGTACTTAGGTCTGGTGTGTATCTTTACCAAGATGTTGGATCTGCTCGAGAAAACGGAAGGCAGATTCAACATCTTCTATCCGGTAGCTTAGGTGGTAGTAGACATCATCCCACCTTTGTTTTTCCTCCTCGGTTTGGGTTTCTTCCTCAATGAGAAAGCTGAACTCGCATAACTGTAGCCGTAACGCTGCCAGGTTTTTCAGCTCTTCCACTGGGTGCTGGAGAGTAGTTCTAATACAGCTCTTGATTTTCCGACCTAAGTCGTCAGCCACAATCTGAAGCTTGGCATTTGTTCCACCACTCTCCTCTTCTGCTCGGTTCTCTTTTTTTCTACTGAGCGCCAAGAACAGAAGAATGATCAAGAAGATCAGTAAAAACAATACGAAATGTGGGAAATAATCAAAAATCTCTCTGAGCTCGTCCATGGAGTAGTCCTTTGGTGGTTGTGAAAGGAAGGAACTCTGTGTTTCATTGTATCACAATATTGAATAAAGTCAATACAATTAAAAAGATTTTCGTGTGGTCATTTTCAAAGCATCCAAGTATATTAGTTTTGTGAAGCCAATCTCATTTGAAATTATAAATAAAATTCCAAACTCTCTAGGGCGTGCTGGCGTTTTAAGTACCCCCCATGGGGATATTGTCACGCCAGCATTTGTTACAGTTGGGACGAAGGCGACTGTCAAAGCTCTTACTCCGGAACACGTTCGAGAAGCAGGCGTCCAGGTTGTTTTGGCTAATACATACCATCTCTATTTACAGCCTGGTGATGAGCTTGTTCGTGATGCAGGGGGATTGGGAAAGTTTATGAATTGGAATGGGCCTACTATGACAGACTCAGGAGGGTTTCAAGTTTTTTCTTTGGGCAGCGCCTACGGAAAAGAAATATCTAAAGTCACAAAAGAAATAGATCCAAATCTCCTCATTCCAGAGCGGTCGATCGATTCCCCGGACGTTGCCCTAGCGAAGGTCGGCGCTGACGGGGTTTCATTTAAGTCTCACCTTGATGGCTCTCTTCACTACATCACTCCAGAGAAATCAATTGATATTCAGCACAATCTTGCGGCGGATATTATTTTTGCATTCGATGAGTGCACTTCACCCACCGAGTCTCTTGCTTACCAAGAAGAAGCGCTGAACCGCACTCATCGCTGGGCAAAAAGAAGTTTGGATTACCATAAGTCAAAAGAGAATGCTGGAACGCAAGCGCTTTTTGGTATTATCCAAGGAGGAAGAGATGAAATGCTTCGCAAAAGAAGCGCAAAAGAAATTTCAGAAATGCAAGTCGAAAATTTTGAGCGGAGCGAAGGGTTTGAGGGATTTGGGATCGGAGGATCGTTTGCAAAAGAAGATATGGAAACAGCTGTGAAATGGGTAAATGAAATTTTACCAAATGATAAGCCACGCCATCTTTTGGGAATAGGGGAGCCAGAGGATTTATTTATGGGAGTTGAAAACGGGGTCGATCTTTTTGATTGTGTTGCTCCGACCAGGAATGCTCGGAATGGAACGCTCTACACCTCTGCGGGGAAAGTGAACATGCAGAACAGTCGGTTTGCAAGAGACTTTGGACCGATTGAAGAAAGCTGTGCATGCTATACATGCAAAAATTATACGCGCGCATACGTAGCCCATCTCTATCGAGCAAAGGAAATGCTCGCAGGAACTTTAGGCACTATTCATAATATTCACTTCATTACTCACTTGGTCAGCCAAATGAGGGAAGCAATTGTAACTGGGACGTTTTTTCAATTAAAAAAGAGTTTTTTGGGTTCATATAAGAAGCATACGTTCCTGTATTGACATTATTCCATATTGTGATATAATGGTACTTAGAGCTAAGGGTGCTCTTCTTTCACAACTTTCTACAGAGGCTAAACGTGCTCAAGCCTAACCGGTTTTATTCGTTCTCGATTGCGATGGTCCTGTTCTCCACGGCGTGCGTGGAGAATAACTACTTCACTGGCCCGGAAACGCCGACAGTGAGCAAGGTGGAGCTACTAAAGCTTCCGCGATTTGCGAATTCGGAGGTGACCCTCGGCTACTATCAGGGGTCACAGTTTTTGGCTGAGCTCGCCTTCGACGCTCCGGCCAAGATGGTTGAGCCATGCCGCGATCTGGAAGTTTCGACTTCCGGAACATCGGCACGAGTGATGGGCTCAGCATGCGCAACCGCGACGGACCCATCCGGTCAGATCTTTTACAGGCTGTGGATTGTCTACAGCCTTGAGGATCTCGGAGTTACAGATGTAACCGTGACCCCCCGGAGCAATCCGGCAGGGCGATCAGCATTCCGGGTGAACGTCGTTCACCCGGAAAAGGGTTGAAAGAAAGAAAAAAAGCGTACACGCCGCCAACCTCAGGTTGGCGGCGTTTTTGTTTATTGCGGGCGGAGACGAATCAGCAGACCCGCGTCTTGGACGCAGAGAAGCAAGAAAGAGGTTTAATACCTTTTATTTCATCAGTCGCGTGAGTTAGGGAATAAAAAAAGAGACGATTCTATGGAATCGTCTCTTTGTACCCTAGGGTATTGATAATAGTAAAGGGTACGCCAACACCTGTCTTGAATTGCTCAGCGGCCCTAAGGGCCGTAAGAATGCGATCGCGAGGGCTCATTTCGGGCGTAGCAAAAAGTGCCCCTTTCGCCACGTCCTCGCCTGATCCCACGGAGTAAAAGCTTTCACTACAGCTTATTACGCAGAAACTTGAGTCAATCTCGATCATCTCATTTCCTACGCCAAGGAGTATGCCGCCATCAATTTTCCTTGGGTCATCCTTCTGGAATCCTGCATGCTCTCCTAAAATTTTCCGAAGAGCCGGAATTGTATTTTTGATGATTTCACTTTCATACGAAATTGATGCATCAAATTCAGGGACTGTAAGAAATTCTCTGACCAGCTGTGCCAATCGACCACTCCCACAGATTCCGACCAGCCAGATGGTTCCATCTTTTGCGGCGAGTCGGAAAATTTTAGGAATTTTGAGTCGTTGTGTATCTAAACGGTTGTTATAGGTGGAAACTCCGTCTGCGCCCATCCAGACTACATCTTTGTGAACTAAGCTAATGATGCAAGTCATGATCCACCTCTTCTAAGGTTTTGGTGCAGTTCTTTAGCCAGACTACAGAAACATGCTTTTTTGTCAATAAATTTTTGTTTATTTATATTCAATCTGTATACTAAAACCCCATGAGAGAATCACGAGCATTTAAAATAAAAAATGAGCATACACCTGCCGGAGATCAGCCGAAAGCCATCAAAGAGCTGATAGATGGAATAAAAAAAGGTCTGACTCATCAGACCCTTTTAGGGGTCACTGGATCTGGAAAAACTTTTACCGCGGCCAACGTAATTGAGGCAATTGGGAAGCCAACTCTCGTTATCGCTCACAATAAAACTCTCGCCGCACAGCTGGCTCAAGAGTATCGGGAGTTTTTTCCTGAAAATGATGTGCATTATTTTGTTTCCTATTACGACTACTACCAGCCGGAAGCCTATATGCCGGTTACCGATACTTACATTGAAAAGGAAGCTCAGATTAATGAAGAAATTGAGCGCCTCAGGCACGCTTCTACACAAGCTTTGCTCACTCGAAGGGATGTGATCATTGTGGCTTCCGTTTCTTGTATTTATGGTTTAGGAAACCCAGTTGAATACGAAAAGGTCAATATGAAAATAGCGCTCGGTGACGCTCTCCCTCGCAATGACTTTATTCGCAGGCTTATAGATATTCATTTTGAAAGAACAAATGCAGATTTAACACCAGGGACTTTTAGAGCTCTCGGAAATGCTATTGAAATAATGCCCGTGTCTGAGCGAGTAATTTTTCGAATAGAAATGGAAGGCGATCGGATTAAAGTAATTCAAAGAGTAGATCCCATTTCACGAACCATTCTAAAAGATGTTGATGTATTTTATCTTTTCCCAGCCAAGCACTTTATTACAGCAGATGCTGCTCTTGAGCGAGCCATGAAAGACATAAAAGCCGAGCTTGATTCTCAGCTTGAGTTATTTAAAAAAGAAGGGAAAATTTTAGAAGCGGACCGGCTTAAGCGTCGCACAAGCTATGACCTTGCCATGATACGAGAGATTGGATACTGCAATGGTATTGAAAATTATTCACGCCACTTTGCCGGCAAAAGTGTCGGAGAGGCGCCTGACACACTCCTCTCATATTTTCCTCATACAGCAGATGGGAAGCCAGACTTCTTAACAATTATCGATGAATCACATGTGACGGTGCCGCAGATTGGCGCCATGTACAATGGGGACCAAGCGCGGAAACAAACACTTGTTGATCACGGCTTTCGTCTTCCTTCTGCTAAAGACAATCGACCTCTCAAGTTTGCAGAATTTGAAGAACGAGTGGGGCAAGTTATTTTTACTTCAGCCACTCCATCAAAATACGAGGCGTTGAAGGGGCAAAAAATTGTCGAGCAAGTGATTCGCCCGACAGGGCTTGTTGATCCCGAGGTAACCGTTAGACCAATTCAAGAAAAGGGGGCATACAAGGGTCAGATTTTTGACTTTATTTCTGAAGCAGAGAAAGCTATTAAAAAAGGTGGCAGGGCTATTGCAACAACGCTTACCAAAAAAATGGCAGAAGATTTGTCAGAGTTCTTGAAAGAAAAAAAAATCAAAGCGCAGTATCTTCATAGTGATATAAAAACAATTGAACGAATTGAAATTCTTACTTCTTTTAGAAGAGGTGAGTTTGACGTGTTGGTTGGGGTAAACCTTCTCCGAGAAGGACTCGATCTTCCAGAAGTTACCTTTATTGGTATTTTAGACGCAGACAAAGAAGGCTTTCTTCGATCAGAAACATCTCTTATCCAAATTATTGGTCGTGCAGCGCGCAATGTTGAAGGTAGGGTGACTCTGTACGCTGACAACATGACAGGCTCTATGGAAAGAGCGATGGGCGAGACAAAGCGTCGTCGTGAAATTCAACTTGCACACAACAAAAAGCACGGCATTACTCCAAAGACAATTATCAAAAAAATCAAAGATATTACTGAAGAGCTAAATCGTGAACACAGAAACACCGTCTTGTCTCAACTGGCTCTTGAGGATGTACAATTTAAAAAGAATCCGAAAAAGCTTATGCGTCAAAAAGAGATTCAAATGAATGCAGCGGTGAAGATTCTTGATTTTGAAACGGCAGCACTTCTGCGAGATGAAATGCTTGAGTTAGAGGCCCGCCTCGCAAAAGGAGAATAAAATATCATGTCACAGTGAGACTTCGAGAAAGGTGGTGTTTTTTGTGTATGGCTTAGTCGCCTTGTTGTGACATGAATAATACAAGCCCCTTTCACTGTGTGAAAGGGGCTTGTACATCAGCTTCGCTATTTTCCGTCTCGGATTTCTTTCAATGCTATCTGAAAGTACACAGCCCTATCCTCAGTGGTGCTCGTTAAACCAAAGCGCTGTAGACTTTTGAAGTCTTTCCCAAAATTATACCAACTCAGGCTCATGTGTTTGAACCCTACTATCGCTTCATCTATTGCAGTTACCTTAGCACGATTGATAAGGTGCCTCTTCGCCCGTTCCTCGAGTTCTTCATGACCTGAGTAGCCAGTGTCTTCACCAAGACAGATTCGCAACTTTCTACAATCACTTAAAAATTCTCTTTCTGGTGATATGGTTTTGGCTGCTAGAAATATCACTAGAGCTAATGTTCCAAGCTCTTGCATGGACATCCAACTTGGCATTGGCAGAAAATTCTCAAAGCCAAAGAGATAAGTGACTCCCCTGAAAAAAAAGAGTATGAGCGCCAAAGCTAAAGCGATTTGTGCCACCCAGTTACAACGGATCGTTAGTTCTTTTTTGCGCGGACTAACATTCCATAGCAAAAAGAGAACTGGTGAAATCGTGCCATCATAGAATGCTCTGCTGAGCAGAATCATAAATGTCTCTATCCTCTTTGAATAAGGTTGTGGTTCTGCAAAAAAACTACCATTTCATTTATTTTTGTCAAATTTTTGTTTGTATGTTTTTCACGAAGTGTGGTAAGCTCTTTGTGACCCTCTGTGTCTGTGTGAAGGGCTATTTTGGTGTATGGATAAGAATAAAAAACAAGAAAAAGCAGACGAAAAAATTATTGTAAAAGGGGCACGAACTCATAATCTTAAGAACATAACCGTTGAAATGCCCCGCAATAAGATGGTGGTATTTACGGGACTGTCTGGTTCGGGTAAATCTTCTCTTGCTTTTGATACTATTTTTGCAGAGGGCCAGCGCAGATACGTTGAGTCTCTTTCTTCGTATGCAAGGCAATTTTTGCGCCAGATGCAAAAGCCCGATGTTGATGAAATTCAAGGTCTTTCTCCGGCAATTTCTATTGATCAAAAGTCTCGCTCTAATAATCCTCGTTCAACGGTTGCCACCATAACTGAAATATACGACTACCTTCGTATTCTTTTTGCACGCATAGGCCATCCACATTGCCCTCTTTGTGGAGAAGAAATAAAACGCCTTTCTAATGAGGAGATACAGAATTTTATTTTCGAGAAAATTGAGGAGAAAAGCACTTTTCTAAAAGGAGAAAAGCGCGCGTTCGATTTTCCGTATTATGTTGAGATTTTTGCTCCTGTAGTTCGTGGAAGGAAAGGGGAATATTACCAGCTTCTCTATGATCTTTTGGGAAAAGGATATGTGGAGGTTATGGTTGACGGGACTCGCAAGAAGCTTCGCGACCAAATTATTCTTTCAAAAACAAAACGGCACGATATTGACGTACTTGTCGACCAAATTAACATATTTGATTTCAAGGATAACCCTAAGAATTCTGAAGAGCGTCTTTCTGAGGCTTTAGAACGGGCACTCGAAGAGTCTGACGGTTTAGTGCAAATTGCTTTTCGTGATATGAAGTCAGCACGTTCAAAAAAGGATGATGAGCACGTTGAGTCATTCTTCATGTCATCAAAACTATCATGTCCAAAGGACGGATATTCTTATCCAGAAGTTGAGCCTCGCCTCTTTTCATTTAATAGCCCTTATGGTGCCTGTCCCGAGTGTAATGGCTTAGGAACAAGACATTTTTTTGGCAGTGAACCGTGTCCTGTGTGCATGGGCGCACGCCTTCGCCCAGAAGCGCTTGGTGTACGTATTGGATCCAAAAATATTGTGGATATTACCGCACTGTCGATTCAAGATGCAGATGATTTTTTTAAGAAAATAAGACTTTCTGCTCGAGAGAAAAGCATTGCAAAAGTGATTCTAAAAGAAATCGAGTCGCGTCTTGTATTTATGGTGAATGTAGGGATTGATTACTTGTCCCTGAATCGACGCGCTCACACGCTTTCTGGTGGGGAGGCTCAGCGTATACGGCTTGCTTCACAGCTTGGAAGCGGTCTTGTTGGAGCTTTGTATGTTCTTGATGAGCCCACCATTGGCCTTCATTCCCGAGATAACGATCGATTAATTAAAACACTTTTGCACTTGCGAGACATGGGCAATACTATTCTTGTTGTTGAGCATGATGAAGATACTATTTTTTCTTCTGACTATATTATCGATATAGGTCCGGGGGCTGGGACGCACGGTGGTGAAGTGGTTGTGGCGGGCTACCTCAGTGAGCTTTTATTGGCAAAGAAAAATGAAAGTGGCTCGCGAACACTGGCATATTTGCGTGGAGAAGAAAAGATTGCCATTCCGGAGGCCCGTCGCACAGCAGAGAAAGGAATGCTTTCAATTCGTGGTGGAAAGATATTTAACATTACAAACTTGAATGTTGATATTCCGCTTAATAAACTTATTACCATCACGGGTGTTTCCGGCTCGGGTAAGTCATCACTCATGTATGAAATTCTTCATAAAAATCTTCAAGCGCGACTGGAAAAACGATATAGAACTGCGGAAACTTTTAACTGCAAAACATTTACTGGCACAGAGTATCTTGGGCGTACTATTCTCATTGACCAGTCTGCCATCGGACGCACACCGCGCTCGAACCCAGCAACATATACTGGCTCCTTTACTTTTATTCGTGAACTTTTTGCTGAGACAACTGAGGCAAGAGCTCGAGGTTGGAAAGCCAGCCGGTTTTCCTTCAATGTAAAAGGCGGCAGGTGTGAGACATGCCAAGGAAATGGTGAAATTGAAGTGGAAATGTCATTTCTACCTACGGTATATGTGCTGTGTGATGTATGCGGTGGAAAACGGTTTATGAAAGAAACACTTGAAGTAAAATATAAGAAAAAAAGTATTTACGATGTTTTAAAGATGACCGTTGAAGAAGCGCTCACTTTTTTTGAGGATATCCCTGCTATTTATGACCGCATCAAAAGTTTAAGTGACGTGGGCCTAGGATATTTACATCTTGGTCAATCTGCAACTACGCTTTCTGGTGGAGAGGCACAAAGAGTAAAAATTTCTTCAGAGCTGTATCGTCCGAACATGGTAAAAACGATCTACTTACTTGATGAGCCAACCATCGGACTGCATTATGATGATGTGAAAAAACTTATTGAGATCCTCGATAAACTGGTTGAAAAAGGAAACACCGTTGTGGTTATAGAGCACAGCATAGACATTGTTAAATCTTCAGATTATGTAATTGATATAGGCCCTGAGGGTGGAGTGAAAGGAGGTAATCTTGTTGTAGCCGGAAGTCCAGAAAAAGTAGCGAATCACCCTACGAGCTACACTGGGCAGTACCTTAAGCACGTGCTCAAGAAACGGAATTGATTAGAAACACAAAAAGTGCTGTAATAGAGAAAGTTGAACATTTAACTACTTTGTGCGGAGAGCTCTCATGGTGAAAAAGCTCATGGTTTCAACTTTTTTAGTTGGGAGCATTTTGTTAATCATCCTTGTGTATGGGAGGTACGATATCCTTGAGAGTAAACTCCTTGGTACGCGAACACTTCGCATTCTCACTTTATGTAGGAGGGTTTTTAGAAAGAAAATAATCATTTCGATTCCGCAGTCTAACCGTTAGAAGGAGAGCGACATGCGACTGAGAGATCTGATAAAAAAAGCTGGCCTTTATCTGCTCAAAGCACCGATTCCGAAATAAGTAGTTTTATGGCCCTGATTATTCAGGGCCTTTCTTTTGACACAACTCTTTCTTTTTGTAATGCTCACTCTGTGACTTTAGAGGATTTTCAAAAACTTTCACTCCCTGATTGCCCCGGTGTGTATTTCTTTCAAAAAGGAAAGGCTACGATCTATGTAGGCAAGGCAACTTCGCTTCGGGATCGAGTGCGGAGCTATTTTTCTCGTGAGCTTATTGATACACGGGGGCTTTTCATAGTCAAAATGATTGAAGAGGCAACAACAATTACATGGCAAGAGACCACTTCAGTTTTGGAGGCTCTTATTCTCGAAGCATACAACATTAAGACAATTTCTCCAGTTTATAATTCCAAAGAAAAAGATAATAAAAGCTATAACTACGTAGTAATTACAGATGAAAATTATCCGAGGGTCTTAACAGTTCGAGGAAGAGAAATTCTTTTAGGAAAAAATAAAAAAGGAAACGTAGAGTACACATACACGCACACCTTTGGCCCGTTTCCCCAAGGAGCGCAATTGCGAGAGGCGCTTCGTATTATACGAAAATTATTCCCCTACAGGGACAAGTGCACCCCATTTGAAGAAATGAGCGATCCGGCAAAAGCGCGCCCGTGTTTTAATCGTCAGATAGGGATGTGTCCCGGGGTATGCACTGGAGAAGTGTCTCGAAAGGAATACTTGAAAATTATTAGAAATATTATTCTTTTTTTTGAAGGAAAAAAATCTCAAATTGAAAAAAATTTATTGCGAGACATGAAAGGGCACATTAAAGATCGTGAATTTGAGAAAGCGCAAAAAGTGAAGGAAAAGATTTTCGCGCTGAATCATATTCGAGATGTAACTCTCATTAAAAGAGATGTCTTTTTGGAACCAAATTCTGGAGATGATGTTTTTCGTATCGAAGCCTACGACATTGCTCATATGTCTGGGAAAGGAACCGTTGGCGTAATGGTAGTGCTAGAAAATGGAGAAGTTAATAGGAATGAATATAGGAAATTCAGAATTCGTGGAAAAGGAGTTGTCGCAGTGGATGACACCAAAAACCTTCAAGAGGTTCTTACTCGAAGGTTGGCACATGTAGAATGGCCATTACCTGATTTAATTGTGATTGATGGAGGAGTTGCCCAGATAAACGTAGCCAAAAAAACTATCAAAGAAAAGAAATTATATATCAAAGTTGTTTCTGTTGTAAAAAATGATAAACATAAGCCACAAGATTTTATTGGTGAAAACGATATTGTTGAAAAGAGGCGGGTAGAAATTCTTTTAGCCAATAGCGAAGCGCACCGATTTGCTATTGCATATCATAGAAATCTGATGAGGAAACCATTTCAAGGACGAGGATAGGCTAGGAGTGGATAAAGTGGTTGGTGCTAACTGATGCTCTGGCTATGGATCTTTTTTTGTTCTCAATTCGTTTTAATTTTGTATATACTATAGAGATGTCAACTGATGTACTCAATGCTCGAAAAAAAATAGTTGGGGTCCTCCGCGGAGGCCCATCTCACCAATATGATGTTTCACTAAAAAGTGGCTCACATGTACTTCAAAATCTTTCAGATTCTTATCAAGGTCAAGATATTTTTATTACACGAGATGGGGAATGGCACATCGGTGGGGTAAGGCGAGACCCAGAAAAAATCCTTCGCCATGTAGATGTCGTGTGGAATGCTCTTCATGGGCAGTACGGAGAAGATGGCAAGGTTCAGCAGATTTTAAGCACTCTAGATGTCCCGTACACTGGCTCAGAGGCGTTTTCGAGCGCGCTGGCAATGAATAAACATCTGACTCGCAAAGTGCTTCTCTCAAAAGGAATGAAGATGCCGATAGCAACGGTTATTCTTCCAAAAGAAAATACTTATAAAAATCTTTTTGAGCTATTTCGAACGTTTCCCCAACCCTCAATTATCAAACCTATTTCCGGCGGGTCTTCAGTGGGAATTACCGTAGCCCATCGGTTTGAAGATTTTAAAAAGGGGATAGAAAAAGCGTTTCATCACGGCAGCAATGTGCTTATTGAGGAGTATATTCGCGGAAAAGAGATTACCTGTATTGTGATTGATGAAAGTAACCAAAAAGGTGCATACGCTTTGTTTCCAATTGAAATTACAAGCCCAACAAAAAATTATTATTTCGATTACGATTTGAAATATATAAATCCTCGAGCGCATATCTGTCCAAGTAGCCTTTCTAACGAGGAGAAATTATTTATACAAAATAGGGCAGTCGACGCGCATCAGCTTCTGGGGTTGCGGCACTACTCGTCTGCCGACTTTATAGTTTCTCCGCAAAGAGGGACATACCTGCTTGAAGTAAATACTCTTCCTGGTTTAGCAGAAACATCTCTTCTTCCTCAAGTACTTCTGGCAAATAATACTGATATGCGTGAATTTATTGATCACATACTTTCTCTTGCATTAAAAAAATAAAAGGCGAGCACTTTCGTGTTCGCCTTTTTGAACTCTACGCGTCAAAAACCTTCATCATGTTTGCGACGCGCCCACTCTTGTGGGTCGGTCGAAACTTGAATGTGCTCAGTCTGGAATATTTCATCCAGATATTTTACCCTGCCACACATATTACATTCCTCGTACTTCATAGTGCGAGTTGTGTGAGGCGCGTCTGGGCCCGCGGGAACAGTTGTTTCGAAGACGTCCATGACGCCTTCGCAACCGGTGCGATTACAGGCTCTTCCCCCAATCCTCCACCAAATCCAAGCCACGATGCCCACTGAAATGGGCATAACAACCCATAAAGCGTCCACTTCCTACCTCTCTTGTTTAGGTTCTATTACTATATTAACATTTTTTACAATAAAAGTCAATTATTTTTGCGGTCTGACAATTTTTGCGGTCTGAGATGATTTTCTTATCTTTACCGTATCTCCCTCAGCGAGTGCGATTTCCTCATCTTGATTGTCTGCATATACAACTGCTGGGCCACGAGTCACAGAGAGCTCTATGACGCGTTTTTCATCAAGAACCATATGGTCTGACTGCTCAATGCTGTTGTTGAACGCGAGTCCAATGCCAACTTCAAAAAAACTGTCTGTAATGCTTCGATAATACCCAGTAGAGCCAAACGAAGGAGTCGCAACAATAATTCCATCGCCAATTATTTCGTTTCCAACCTGCTTTCCATCAATAGAAAGAGTGTAGCGTATAGCGTGTCTTGAATCGCTGTTGTGAACAGTGATTTCATTTGTACAATATATCTCTTTTCCTTTTGCTTCAGCCTTGATTTTTATTATTTCTTCAAAAAAGTATCGTCCGCCGCGTATACATAACAGCACATCTTCATTTGAAAGTTCTGAGCATTTTTTACATGTTTGGCTATCTTTGAGGACAATTTTTGGTATTCCAGGATAGACAGACTCGCTTGCGATCAAAGTTCCATCTCCGCCAAAAGAAATGACAGAGTCCGCCTCACTGTCAACAATTTCAAAACCACAAGAAATTACAAGATTTTTAATCTGCTCTGTGTTTTTGCCATAGAGAATTACTTTTTTCACTTGGTACCATCCTATCACGGCGCTATAAGAGTTTCGGATGAGTAAATGGGGATGGTATTATAAGAGCATCCATGAAATTTCCGATTATCATCAAACAGAGCCCGCTCCTCTTGGTTCGCAGAATTGTGGAGGTTGAGGTGCTTATATCAATAGGTCTTTTCGCCGCCTCTTTCCTGACAAATTATGAGGATCTATATAGAAATTTAACATTTGGTAGGATTATCCGTTATGACACACTTCTCTTTTTTGTAGCTTCTGTTTTACAGCTGGTAGTGACTCTGGGGGTTTTTCTTTTATGGCATGGAGAAGAATATAGAATCAAAGAAAAAGAAATTTTGCATAGAAAAGGTTTGTTTGGCTCTCGTGAACAGTCTATTCTTCTTAAGCATGTTACTTCTGTTGAATATAAAAGAAGTCCATTAGAGTTTCTTCTTGGTTACGGAACGATTGTTATTTGGAGAAATGGGACAGAAAAACCTTTCTATATTAGAAGCATTGATCAGGCCGAAGCTTATGTAACTCTCATAAAAGATGCGATTGATTTATCTTTAGGTAGACCCAAGGACCATTCGAGAAAAATTCCAGTTCTTGATTTAATTTTAGAAGGAGAGCATTCAACTCTTGAGTTCAAGCAGACTCTTCGCTGGGATGCTAAAAATGGAGTCTCTAGTAAAGACCTTGAAAAGGCTGTAATCAAAACGATCGCCGCATTTTTGAATTCAAATGGAGGGACACTTCTGATTGGTATTACAGATGGTGGCAAGATCCACGGCATTGAGGAGGACTTAAACAGTCTTGTCAGAAAAGACAGAGATGGTTTAGAAAATCATTTGAATCAGATACTGAAGCATTCTATTGGAGCAGAATTTAGGCAGTATGTGGAAGTTTCTTTTGTTGCTTTTGATAGCAAGGAGGTTGTTGCTGTTGAAGTTATGCCGGCACCTAAGCCTGTGTATGTAAAGCTAAATGGCGGGGAAGAGTTTTTTATAAGAACGGGGAACACCACTTCACCGCTGAAACTTTCAGAAGTCGGGTCTTATATTGAGTCTCATTGGAGTAAGTAGTCGGGGGCACTGAAAAATTATAGCCATTTTGTGGCGCCGCTGGAACACAGAGGCATCTCGAAGATCCTGGTAGAGGACTACAAAATTATGGTCGCCTTACGGCTCGTTAATTTTGTGGACCCACGGAGAATCGGACTCCGGCCTCATCCATGCCATGGATGCGTTCTGCCACTGTACTATGGGCCCTATATTAGTGATTGATTTTACATAGAAAGATAAAATAATAAAACCTCCTTGATAAATGAGCATTTTCACAATATAATCCTTTGGTAATAAAACCTTGGGCCCTTAGCTTAGTTGGTAGAGCGCCTCATTTGCAATGAGGAGGTCACCGGTTCGAATCCGGTAGGGTCCACCATACGAAACGTTTGCGAAATTAGAAATGCGGAGCGATTTTGCGGGAGCCAAAATCGCGCTGTCAATTTTTTCAAAACCCTTTCCGCCTACGGCGGAAGCGGTGAATTCCCAAAGTTCCCCCCAATTGCATGAAAGCGTTTTGTCTTTGAGAATGGGGTTCGAGCCGATTTTTTGGAAAAACTCTTTCCATGCGAAATAGTTTTCGCCTTTTTCCAAAATAACGGCTTCTCTCAAAGACAAAACAAAACTCCGCAAGGGTTCGACCCAATTTTTTCTCTGTTGTCCAAAATCCTTAAAACTTTCCTCAAACTTTGCTTTCTGACGAAGGAGAAGGTCTTTTTGCTGTAAGTAAGTATCGCGTTCAATGTCGCCGTCGAGATAAAGTAATACGAGCTTATCCAGCTTCTCCTTCGTTTCGGAAAGTTTAGTTTTAAGGTTTTGGGCAACACTTCCTCTTTCGGAAATTGACTCTTTGTCCCATAGGTCAATTTGCTTTTCCATATTCTCAATTTCTGAAAGAGGAAGTGACACTGATTGAAGCAGATTTTTTGCTTGCGAAATGAGTGCGGAAGAAGATAGATACGGCTGACGACAAACACCTTTCTTTTTGGTACAGCGATAGTAAGTATATTTTGTACCAAAACGATTGGTGGCATATTGAGCCGTAATCATACTTCCGCACTCACCACACCGAGCGAATTGTGCAAATGGAAAATGGTTTGGCACTTTTTGCACACGAGGACGAGATTTTTTCGCAAGCATTTTTTGGACTGCTTCAAACAGTGTCGGAGAAATAATTGGCGCAAAGCTTCCGTCGTAATACTCACCTTTGTGGTAGGTAAAGCCGAGATATACACGATTGGTAAGCATACGAGCGACGGAAGCTTTGGCAGGTGGCGTTCCTTTCGTAGAAACGCCGTGATCCGCCAAAAAGTCCGCGATAGTGCCGAGGGTGTGCGTCCCCTTGGCGTATTCCTCAAACGCTTTAACCACGATACGCGATTTAGTCGGGTGAGGTTCAATATTTCTCGTTTTCGGATTATTCACATAGCCAAAGGGAGCGCGCACCAACCACTCGCCTCGACGGACTTTTTGGCGGATACCACGAGTAATAT
>Ga0163151_10002719_pt1 | contig 26696 bp, 15 predicted proteins | sample OliLakLV19MP5IB2_FD_145596 | JGI IMG/M metagenome (GOLD analysis project Ga0163151, IMG submission 145596) | Freshwater microbial mat bacterial communities from Lake Vanda, McMurdo Dry Valleys, Antarctica - Oligotrophic Lake LV.19.MP5.IB-2 | ecosystem: Environmental > Aquatic > Freshwater >...
AACCCCATTGCTTCGGCGGCGGGGTTTTGCTGATTCCGGAACTGAGGAAGCCACAGGCGTGGCTTCCGATGGATTCGAACGCCGGAGCGATGTTTTGTCAGCAGACAAAACCGCGAGGCGGTGCCCAGCCCGAACCGAGTGACGACGAGGTGAGAGGCGAGGGCGAATCCAAGTCCCGGAACCATCACGACCTGTTCCTACAGACCGGGACAGGGTGTGACCAGCAAAAAGCCCGAAGTCGCAAGACTCCGGGCTTTTGCATTGTGTTAGCTTCATCTTTGGGCTAAATTACGGCTGTTGTATAAATAAGTGCATGAAAATTAAACAGTTCACCAGCATCAAGAAATTTAAGTCTTTTACCGATTTCGATTGGACGAAGTTTTGTCGTTTCATAGGTAAAGATGCCACTGGTGTGCCACAGATGCAGGTGGAAGAATTAGGTCATGTCAGCGCCATTTTTGGAGAAAACGGTTCAGGAAAGTTAACTCTCTGTGGAATCTTGAAGAGCCTTTCCCAGCATGAGGACTTTGAGACGGCGCTCCCCGAAATTGCGGAAGTTGAGGTAAAGAAAAATGGCTCCATTACGGTACATAAGTTCGAGAGCGGGTGCTGGGTCAATGGGCAGCTCGACAACGCGAGCGTAAAGCTTAATCTGCTACGCGTCCTGATTAGGCTCTCTCATGACACCAAGACCCTCGATGGAAAAAAGTACACAACAATTCAACAGCAGATAGACGAGATCGGCAGAATGCTTGGCGGATGGATCAAATCAGTCAAAACTGAGAGTCCACAACATTTGCAAGCCTCCGCCTAGTTCACTGAAAATCGAAACGGGAATATAACCGCCTCTCCTCTCTGAATATGATTCGGGAGTAGCCCTCCGTGATGTGCAGGACATCTCCACTAGGGACATGCAAGAAGTTCATCTATAATGATCCGCTCGCTATCCTGCCCCGTAAGTCAGGATATTCTGGCAAATTCCAAATAGTGGGCATCGTGAGGTAAAGTCGTAGCCGTACCTGCATGAACTAGCCACTCATATTCTACAAAATTTTTTTCGTAAACGAAAGATCCTCCGGAGCTAGGCTCACGGAGGATCAAGGAACGAGGACGACTACTTCCTGGAGGAGGAGACCCCGAGGTAGTCGCCCTGAACGCGGTCGTATTAGTAGTAGACGCCCCGGACGGCCTTGTAGGTCGTCATGCCCCAGACCTGTTCGGCGGCGTTGGGCACCGCCTCGAGGCTGGAGAGAAGCCGTTCCTGCTCGCTCCACGACTTGTTCGTCGAGCCCGGCACCGGTTCCTTGCGGAGCATGAGCCAGCGGCAGGTCGCCTTGTCGCTCTTGGCGAAGGTCTCGCCGTCGTTGGCGTACCACCCACCCTCCTTGGAGTAGAAGTGGTTGCGCTCGAGCTCACGGATGTCGAGGAGCGACGTCGGGCGGGACGGCCCGGCCACAACCACGAAGCCGTTGTCGCGGCACCACTCGAGCACCTTCTTCGAGGGCACGGTGTTGCCGAGCTCCATGAGCTGCTTCGGTTTATAAACGATACCTCGACGGGCGGCCGCGATTTCCTCCGGGCTGACGAAGTCGTTGCCGAGGATCTCACGCGCGACGCCGTAGTCGGGCGCCTTGGTCGAGAGGCGCGCGATGAGATCGCGCATCCCGGCCTTGAGCTCGTCGCCACGCTCGTTGAGGAGCTGGGCGGATTCGTCGGTCAGCTCGGCCTTGTCGTAGGCGGCCGCGACGGTGTCCATGAACTGGCGGCCCTTCGGATCGTTGGACGTGGTCAATTCGGTAGGCATCGGCATCATCCTCCTTCTTGGTCTTTGAATTCTCCGAGTCGCTCGGAGCACACGACAAGCCTCGCGCACGAGACAAGCATTCCGGCCAGCGATAGGACGCTGAACATAAGGCTGGTCTCGTGAAAACTTGATTCTTGGGCTAAAGGGTAACCCTTTATAATATCAGAAAAATGACCTTTTGTCAATGATTTTAGTCTAAGGTGAGTTCAAACCCCATAGCACCACCCTGTAACCATTGAGGTAGCAGAACATGTCTGTTCGGGACATACTTTTACCCGTATGCCAAAGGGATCTGCATTGTCCGACATCGACCGTCAAATCATCGAACTCGGGGTGAGAAAAAAGAAGGGCATACGGGAAATCGCTGCTATCATTGGGCGCAGCCATTCCATCGTGTCGCGAGAGATTCGGAGCGAAAGCGGTGCCAGTGGTTACCGGCGGCAGATTGCCGCCCGGGTGGCCGGAGAGCGGGCCCGGAAGACCAATAAAAGAAAGCTCGACAAGGACGTCGTGTTGGCAGACCACGTGCGGACGCAGATTCGCCTCGGGTTGTCACCGGAACAGATTGCGGGACAGCTCAAAGCGCAGCCTGTGGCTGCGCTGCATGGCAGTTCCGTGAGCCACGAAGCTATCTATGCTTGGATGTATGACGGCAACGGCCGAGATTGCTGTTTCCGTTTCGTATATCGAGCACGGTAACGAGAAGAGATTGGAGGGGGCACGGCAGTATGCCGCAATGACCTACGGCGATAAGTACCAAATGGTCGTGCAGGCGATTATCGGTGATCGTGAAGACTTACGGCAAAAAGCATGGGAGCTAGTAAACAGCAACGATGGTGATCGGGATTTTATCTGGATTCGGGCGAAACTCATCACTGATCTTTGGAAAAACGCTGACGCCAAAGGCCGACAAGAGTTTATGGAGGCCACGATGCTGAGCCATCTCGCTCGTGGTACTGCTCGTCAGATCGAAGATTATACCGACGAATCCGGTCAGGATTATCACCAATATTTAGTGCTCAATACCGCCTATATTTCGCTAAAACCAGCTAAAAAGTCCTAAATTGAGACACTGTCTCAAATACCCTATGTAGTGTCTCAATTGTCTCAGTTCTATGCGACCGGGACAGGGTTCTGGAGCATTATAGAGGGGTTCCTCAAATCCCCTTGAAAGGCCTCAAGCAAGACCGGGCCGCAGAACCACAAAAATACCACCGCTTCGGCAGTGGGGTTTTGTTGTTTCTGGGACGAGAAAGCCACGGGCGTGGCTTTCGACGGATTCGAACGCCGGAGGCATATTCCGTCAGCAGACGGAATGCCGAGGCGGTGCCCAGCCCGAACCGAGTGACGACGAGGTGAGAGGCGAGGGCGGATCCAAGTCCCGGAACCACAAAAACTCCAGCCTCGGCTGGAGTTTTTGTTTTAGATATTAATCGAGATCTTTCCAAGCCAGACGTTGACGGCGACGGACGAGCAACCAAATCGCTACTGGAATCAGGAACCAGATAGCCACACTTAATAGCTGCAAAGCCCCGAAACCTACGATGAGAATGTTTACCAAGGCTCGCTGAGCAAAGCTCCCTGGTTTCTCGATGCCCATGACCAAGTTGTGGAGATCGTAAACTTCACGTGTCTCCCGGAAACTCGGGATTTCTGTAACCATGACCGTTACTTTCACATATTCAACGTTCTCGTCGAGATCTGCACGCGACTCAATGAGATTCTCAAGTTGCATCTCACGATTATCCAATTGGCGTTGCAGGGCGGCTTTCGTAGTCGCATTCTCCGTCTTGGCAATATCATCCTTAAGCTTCGTGATGACTTCGGTAACTTCCGTAATACTTTCCTCAATGTTGATAGCCGAAGGAATAAGGTCGTTAGCATTCAAGACCTCGGTCATGTATTTGTCAGCACTAACGAGATCACGAAGCTGTTCGCGGAACAGGAAATAACTGTCCGCAGGTACAAGACCCGTTAAATGAGTCGGTTGGTCCATGGCATATTGCGAAATGCCACCAATGTGACCACCAAAAGATTCGAACAGATCCTGAACAGGCGTGACCAAATCATCTTTTGTAGACCACAGGTTGATTATCGTCTTCACATCCAGCATCGAACCGTGTTCATTCTCGTAATCGAGAATCTCACCGGGCGATGCACCTGCAACCGGAGCCTGTGTTAACGTAGTTGGCTCAGAAAAGGCGAAAAACGAGTCATCAAACCGATCCAATAGGCCCCCGCCGCTATCGCTACCTAACCCCAACTCGGCAGACATGTTGTTGATCGGACCGCTGTTGTATGCAACAGGGACAGGTCGTTCGGGATGGGTAGCAATAACAAGTACCAACACGATAACTCCCGACGTCAGCAACAAGCTTGGTCGCAGCCAAGAAAATCGAGGAGCTGAAACCGTCTGTTCACCGGCCTTCACCTCTAGGCGGGCGCGAAACATGGCCTGATGGCCAGAGTTACTGGAGCGCATGGCTTGGCCAACTTCTTTAATTGTGTCTTTAGGATTCATCATATGCCAAGGTCGATACGGACTTTTTCAAGGGCTCTCTTCAACATCACAGCTAGGGTGTTCGGTTTCTTATTCATGGTCTTAGCGATCTCTTGGTACGGCAAATCAGCTAAGTACTTGAGGGTAATTAATTCACGCTCTTCATCATTGAGCAGATCAATAGCGCACATCACTTTTTGCCAACGCTCTTTTTGTTCAGCCGCAAGTTCAGCATCTAGAAATTTATCGATCGTCGAGACTGCTGTCGGGTTAGCGTCGAGCACTTCGGTCTGACAAAAGGTAAGCTTAGAATCCTGACGCGCACGATCGACGAGCTCGTTTTTTGCAATCTGAAATAACCACGAACCAAAGGTCGCCCCACGTCTGGGTTTGAAGCTGCCGATATTATCGAGCGCTTTTAGGAAGCTGTGTTGGACGATATCCTCGGCCATTTCCCTACGCCGCACGCGCATAAGCACGTAGGCATAGAGCTTAGGGTAGTACTCATCGTACAGTTCCAGAAATTGTTTCTGCATACCGTCACAGGTAATTACGCAGCAGCTTACAGAGATATAACGGATGGGGGAAGAAAATATGACAAAAACCGTCTTTAGGCTACTATTTGAAGCATATGCCCACAATCATCGTTGCCTCCAACAATCCGGTCAAAGTGAACTCGGCTCGCCAGGCTTTTGAGCAAATGTTCCCCGAAACCCAGCATGAGGTTAAGGGCAGCGAGGCACCATCCGGGGTAGCTGATCAGCCCGTGGGAAATGACGAGATCATACGCGGGGCTCGGAATCGGGCTCAGTACACACGTAACGCCTCACCTGACGCCGACTATTGTGTTGGCATCGAGGGAGGACTGCTAGTAGATGACGATCAAATCTACACAGCTATCGCTTGGATCGTCGTACTTGATAAGTTCGGCAAGGAGAGCAAGACCTCAACCGCCACCTTTGTCTTACCGGAAATAATGGCTGAGTTAATTCGCGAGGGCCTCGAGATGGGCGCTGCCACGGATAAGCTCCATGGTTTTATCAATTCAAAACAAAAGGGCGGCACGGTCGGCGTCCTAACAGAAGGACTCATCGATCGAACCGCCTTCTACACTCATGCCGCTATCTTAGCGTTGATCCCGTTCAAAAATACTCGAATCTACTAAACGACTAATGGGAGTTCATGCATCGACCATTCACGTCCGCGAGTCACGTCTTCGATGCGATAGGCTCCGTGGGTTGGAGCATTGGTGTAACCGTTCCAGGCCATACGGGCTAAGGCTCCGCCTTCAATCCAATCCCAGAGCCACTCACCTGCCTGAGCGGGATCGAGAGCGTCGGTTCCGCCACCCACTTGAGAAATCCAATTTCTGTTGAAATCTTCCTGACTGCCTACCGTCGGAGCCATTAGGACAGGCAGACCCAGTCCAGTGTAGAACGAGAGTTCAGACGGTTTGGTCCAGAGAATGTCGGTCTTACGCATCAGTTTGTTAAACGATGAGAAGTACTCGGCGCGGTCTGGAGTCGACAGAATATTCAATCGACCATCACCAAGAGCTCGCTTAAGCGGAGTATCTTTAAGCTCGTTCATGAAATACTCCCCAACCTCTGGCCTAGTCCCCGCCACGAGGTTCAAGACGAGTTTGTTATCAAGGATATCGCGAGTCAGACTCTTGGCAGCCATCACTCCCATTTCTCGCTGAGCACCAGCACCACCGACTGCAAAAGTGAGAGATACGGCCGTCGGACGTTTACGTGAAACATGGTCACAAAAATCTTGCCCGAACTTGGCATGCAGTAAGGCCTCAGCATGTTGCGCAAAGACGCCATGTGGATCGAGGTTACACATGCGACGCGACAAATCGCTCAGTACAGTTGCGGCCTCTGGACCACCAACATTCTCCATGGGTAAGGGAAAACCCGTAAACAAAATATTCTCACGACGAACGCCGTACAGCCGCAGACGCTCGACAACTCGTCCCGTAGGCGCAAAATACTTGATTCGGCTCTTTCTCGGATCAAGCGGTACCCAGGCTCGGGAAACATCGGCGTCGCAAATAACAATATAGATGTCTTCCGGATACCCAAACTCCTCAGCAGCGAAGGCTGGGGTCATAAACGTACAAATTAACGGCTTAGGGTTCTCGGCCAGCTTATCGATGAGGTGTTTGCAGTTCTTAGCCTTACGAATTAACGCATACGTCTGCTTAACCTGAAGCGTTGGCGCCGAGAGGTCACGGCGAGGGTAAAACGGCTGGATCTCCTGGAGATGATCCATGGCCCCAAAGGCGGCCTGGCCAAGGATGGGCACACGCTTAAAGCGCGAGATACGTTCGTACCAGGTTTGTCCGGTGGACCAGATCTTTTTATCCCGGTCCGGAATACCGGCGTACGTATTGGCTAAAATGACCTTCTTACCGACAGCGATAGAGCGCAAAGCAGAGGCGGCCCGTTCATGGCCATACCCCATACTGACCGCGACCACATAGGCCGCCCCCTCGTCGGTCCTCCTGACGGGCATAATTCAGGGTGATTATACCTTAATGCAGATAGGGGTAAAGATATTAATTACAAGGTATTAGTAAGTTATTAGGTATTAGAGATTAGAGTAAATAGGTTATGCATTTGACGAATTTATTCATTTCCGGTAAGATTTCGCCAACTTGTTTAACCTCTTTTATGTCAAAGATTTGCGCAGTTACTGGCAAAAAGCCCAACGTTGCCAACAACGTGAGCCACGCCAACAATAAAACCAAACGTCGCCAGATGCCTAATTTGCAGCTGCGCATGATTGTGAACCCTCTGAACGGTAAGTCTCAGCGCATCCTTGTCTCAAGTCGCGGTATCCGCACCTTGAAGAAGTGGGCAGCCGCTGGTAAGGCTATCGACTTTAAAGCTTTGACGGCCTAATAGCCTCAAACAAAAACCCCTCACTGATGCGACACGGCACTGCCTTGTCCCTCCAGCGAGGGGTTTTTGTTTAATCACGTTTTAGCGGATCGGTGCCTGCCTTCACCTCAAAGTGATCCGGAAGTCTGTCCCCATCAGTATCGTTGCTTTCAGGGTCAGTCCCAAGCAATGTTTCTTCGGCATCGGTTAGACCATCGCGGTCGAAGTCTTTTGCCTGTAATCCCATCCACGTAAAGAAGTAGTCAATGTCCCATGGAATAAGCGAACTAATGGACTCCCCGATCACATAGTACTTAAAGACTGTAGACGGTAGGCTATAGACAAACGTATCCCAAGCCGGGCCAAGTAACGTCTTAGCATCCTCTTCGCTCATGATGTGATGCAACGTGTTTTTTGAGTCTGCCAGATATACCTCTGGCTCACTATCAAGCTTTACAAGAATTCGACCTGGACTTGGCAAGACCGGTGAACCAATTAAATAGGCCGTAAGTGTCACGTCAGTGACTGTTCTCACATTACTAAAATCTCTGTACCAAGTGTAGTAGGACGACTCATCGAGATACGGACGACGCTGTCCGTCTTGAAGAATAAAGACCGTAGCGTAGTGCTCGCCTTTAAACACCTCCCCCTCAATCAACCTGTCAACCAGCTCTACAGTCACGCCGTCGTATGGAGAAATTCCACTTTCAAATAAGGGCTCTGTTGGCAGCTCAGGAATTTCTTCCTCCGGAGGTTCGACTGGTTGATCACAAATTCCTAGAGCGATTGGTGTTGGAATGACTGGTAAGCGATTATTCGTGCTTGAAACGAAGATTGCGTATACGGTTTGACTACCCGTGCCACCAGCCATGGTCCACGGTAAGCTCATGACATCAATGCCCTCTTCCGCCAACAACGGATCGGCCTCGAAGTCATAGCTAGACTGGACTAGGAAATCTGGGTCATTGGACAAGTATAGACGCACGGCCCCTCGAGCCCGAGCTATGACCGTAACAGCTCCCGTACCTTCACAGGCGGTAGCGGACTCTGTTAGCTCAATGCTCGCCGCGGTAACAAACTTTTGGATAACTGATGACCCACCCGAACTCGTACTTGTGTCATCATCAAGAATCAGGACCGTCAGGTCAGACACCGCAAAACCGGCGTAGACATCATCTAAGGACTCAATTGTGGCCTCAATGATCGTAGAATGAGGACTCGCTTCATCGGTACTATCATCCACAGCCATGACCGTCACCGTTTGCGGCGTATCCCAATTTACATTAGTGAAAATGAAAACGTCTTCAGCTAGGCTAATTTGGCCAGCGTTGTCAGCAAGGGTAATAGCTACATCGCTCGTGGGTTCGCTTGTGAGTACCAGCGTGTAGCTGTCTGTTGTTGTTCCGAGCTCATCGACTTCCGTTGTGTCATCGGACTCTATCATCACTACGTTGGCGGTATCGTCATCGGTATTGAACACACTCACGTCGGCAGGGTTCAGACCGTTATACGTAAGGTCGAGAGAAGTTGCCGTGGCGACAACAATCGAATAGAGAACATCACCATCATCAATCTCATCACCCTGACCGAGAACAGTAACCGTCTGAGGTACGTTCCAATCGACGACGGTAAACGTCAATGAACCACTACTTGTCACCGCGCCTTCCGTGGCGTCACTCGTGGCCACGCCCATGCTAACGCTAGCCGTCGGCAGCGCTCCGAGCACAACGGTAAAGGTGGCCGTGGCCCCGCCTTCGGTGGTATTTCCTGAAATAGCCGAGACGGTAACACCCAGAGTGTCGTCATCGTTGTTGGTGACTGAAACGTCAGCGGGATCAATGGCGTCATATGAATCATCAGTTGAAGCAGCGTCGTTTGTTGCTGTCAAAATCGTATAACCAATATTACCGTCATCAAGATCATCACCTACACCTGTCACGGTGACTGTTTGTGGTGTATTCCAGTTCAGCGTTGTAAAGGTCAAGCTAGCTCCCGTGGTAACCGTGCCCTCTGAACTATCTGAAGTGACTGAATCCACCTGAACATCTCCTGTCGGAAAAGCACTTAGTACAACCGTAAATGTGGCCGTACCCCCAGCCTCGGTAGTATTTCCGGAGATGGCAGACACCACTACGCCCGAGACCTCGTCATCCTCGTTTGTCACTGCAACATCTGCAGGGTCAACGGCATCATAGGCCGCATCGAGGGTATTTGCATCGTCTGTCAAGGTTTGAATAGTGTAATCGATGTTGCCATCGTTCAAAGCGTCATCTTGACCGGTTACGGTGACTGTTTGTGGCGTGCCCCAATTCACTGACGTAAAAGTAAGCGTAGCGCCGCCCGTAACCACACCTTCTGCGCTGTTTGATGAAACGGAGTCAACCTCAACGTCTCCGGTTGGCTGCGTGTTAAGTACAACGGTAAAGGTGGCAACTGTTCCGTCTTCTACCGTATTCCCAGAGATAGCCCCCACCGTAATGCCAACTGTATCGTTATCGGTGTTAGTAGCAGAAACATCGTCAGGATTTAAGGCGTTGTAGTTGCCGTCGACAGACGTGGCAGCAGCATTTACCAATAAATATGCGATGTCGCCATCATCGACATCATCGTTGACTCCAGTCACAGTAACCGTCTGTGGCGAGTCCCAATTTACGGCCGTAAACTCAAGCTGAGCTGGTGACACAGTTCCTTCGTCCGTATTATTGCTCGTGACAGCTACTGTCACCGTTGCGGTCGGCTCGGCGGTGAGTACAACGGAATAGGTTCCTGTTCCGCCGGCTTCGGTGGTGTTGCCTGAAATTGTTGAGACCGTAAATCCAGAAACATCATCGTCAGTATTGGTAACCGTGACATCACTTGAATTTAGTCCACTATAGCCTACGTCTGATGAGCTGGCGGCTGCAGTCACGATTGAATACACCACGTCACCGTCATCCAAATCATCATTCACGCCCGTGACCGTGACCGTTTGCGGCGTGGCCCAGTTCTCGGTTGTAAATGTAAGCGCGCTCGGTGCCGCGGTACCCTCAGTCGCGTCATTCGTCGCCAGGTTAAAACTCACATTGGCAACAGGCTCGGTATTCAAGGCCACGGTAAACGTAGCCGTAACTCCAGCCTCCGTAGTGTTGCCGGAGATAGCGGAAACGGTGTATCCAGAGATGTCATTGTCGGAATTTGTGGCAGAAACATCGTCTGGGTTCAGGCCATTGTAGGTCCCGTCAGCGGAAGTGGCGGCAGCGTTTACAAGCGTGTAGACAACATCCCCATCATCGATCACGTCGTTCACGCCAGTGATCGTGACTGTTTGCGGCGTGGCCCAGTTCTCGGTTGAGAAGGCTAACGAAGACGGTGAGACTGTGCCCTCAGTTGTATCTGCACTCGTTACACCAACATTAACGGTGGCCGTTGGCTCAGTATTCAGAGCTACGGTGTACGTTGCCGTACCACCTGTCTCAGTAGTATTCCCCGAAATAGCGGAGACGGTGAAGCCCGCAGTATCGTTATCCGTATTTGTAGCGGAAACGTCAGCAGGGTTTAAACCGCTGTAATTACCGTCTGCAGAAGTGGCGGCGGCGTTAACAAGGGTATAGCCTACGTCTCCGTCATCGATGTCATCGTCTACTCCCGTCACAGTGACCGTTTGTGGCGTGGCCCAGCTCACAGTGGAGAAGGCTAAAGAAGCTGGCGACACCGTGCCCTCGGTCGTATCGCTGCTCGTTACACCAACGTTGACTGTGGCCGTTGGCTGCGTATTCAAAACCACTGTATACGTCGCCGTACCCCCAACCTCTGTTGTGTTGCCCGAAATCGCCGATACAGTGAAACCAGCTGTGTCATCGTCAGTATTCGTGGCAGCAACGTCGTCTGGGTTCAGGCCGTCATAATCCCCATCTGCTGAAGTAGCGGCGGCGTTTACAAGTGTGTAATCAATATTTCCGTCGTCCACATCATCGTTAACACCGGTGACTGTCACCGTTTGCGGCGTAGCCCAGTTCTCGGTTGTAAATTCTAGCGACGCAGGCGAGACAGCGCCCTCGCCGGTGTCGTTACTTGTTACTCCGATAGTCACGGTAGCAGCTGGTTCCGTATTCAAAGCAATTGTGTAGGTAGCTGTGCCACCAGCTTCGGTAGTGTTGCCAGAAATTACAGAAACCGTGAAGCCGTTAGTATCATTATCAACGTTCGTGGCCGAAACATCGCTAGGGTTAAGGCCGTTGTAACCTGCATCCGCAGATGTGGCAGCGGCATTAACAAGCGTATAGGCAACATCACCATCATCAAAATCATCATTGACGCCCGTGACCGTGACTGTTTGCGGCGTGGCCCAGTTCCCGGTGGTGAATTCGAGCGACGCTGGCGAAACAGTTCCCTCGCTGGTGTCGTTACTTGTTACACCGATCGTAACCGTAGCTGTTGGAGCGGTGTTCAAAACGACGGTGTAAGTAGCAGTGGCACCGGCCTCAGTAGTGTTGCCTGAAATAGCCGAAACAGTGAAGCCGGCCTCGTCGTTATCGGTGTTTGTAGCAGCCACATCATCAGGATTAGCGCCGCCGTAATTAACGTCTGCAGAAGTAGCGGCGGCGTTCACGAGAGTGTAGGCAATATCACCATCGTCGAGGTCGTCGTTAACGCCAGTAACCGTAACCGTTTTAGGCGTAGCCCAATTTACTGTGGTGAAAGACAGGGACGAAGGCGAGACGGTGCCCTCCCCCGTATCGTCACTCGTAACCCCGACCGTAACAGTTGCCGTTGGCTGCGTATTCAATACAACCGTGTAAGTAGCGGTGCCACCATCCTCGGTGGTATTTTCTGAAATTGCGGATACGGTAAAACCAAAAGTGTCGTTATCCACGTTAGTCGCCGAGACATCGTCTGGATTCAAGCCGTTATAGCTCCCGTCTACCGAACTTGCGGCGGCGTTCACGAGCGTGTAGGCGATGTCGCCGTCATCGACGGCGTCATTTACACCCGTGACCGTAACTGTTTGCGGACTAGCCCAATTAATAGTTGTGAAAGCAAGTGAAGACGGTGAGACTGTGCCCTCAGTTGTATCGTTGCTGGTAATTCCAACGTTAACGGTGGCTGTTGGCAGTGTATTTAATACAACCGTGTACGTGGCTGTGCCGCCGGCTTCGGTGGTGTTGCCTGAAATAGCCGAAACAGTAAAGCCAGCCGTATCGTTGTCGATGTTGGTAGCCGACACGTCGGCTGGATTTAGGCCACTATAGTTGCCGTCAGCGGAAGTTGCGGCGGCATTGACGAGTGTATACGCAATATCTCCGTCATCGATATCGTCATTCACACCAGTGACCGTAACTGTTTGCGGCGTGGCCCAATCCAGAGCAGTGAACTCAAGTGACGCAGGCGAGACAGTTCCCTCGCCGGTATCACTGCTCGTAATCCCCGTGGTCACCGTAGCAGTCGGCTCAGTGTTCAAGACGACGGTGTACGTAGCGGTGCCACCAGCCTCAGTGGTATTTCCTGAAATCGCCGAAACCGAGAAACCAAAGGTATCGTTATCTGAGTTTGTGACTGAAACATCGCCTGGGTTCAAGCCGTTATAGGCCAAGTCCGCTGATGTTGCGACTTCTGTGACAATCGAATAAGCAATATCGCCGTCATCAATATCGTAATTAATACCGGTAACCGTCACCAACTGAGGAGTGTCCCAGTCTAGGGACGTGAAGGTCAAAGAAGCAGGCGAGGCCGTACCTTCGGTCGCGTCATTTGTTGCCAGCGCAAAACTTACATCCGCCGAGGGCTGGACGGTCAGTACCACGGTAAACGTGGCCGTGCCTCCAGCTTCAGTGGTGTCGGCAGAGATTGCCGAAACCGTGAAACCGGAAGTGTCATTGTCTGTATTGGTAGCGGAAACATCAGTAGGATTTAATCCACTGTAGTTCCCGTCAGCTGACGTAGCAGCGGCGTTCACAAGCGTGTAGCCAATATCACCATCATCAAGAGCGTCGTTTATACCCGTGACAGTGACTGTTTGCGCCGAGGCCCAGTTCACCGTGGTGAAAGCCAGCGAAGCCGGGGAAACCGTACCCTCAGCGGTATTACTACTCGTTACGCCAATAGTCACTGTGGCTGTTGGCTGAGCGGTCAGCGCAACGGTATAGGTAGCCTGTCCTCCGTCCTCAGTGGTATTGCCTGAAATAGACGAGACTGTGAATCCTGAGGTGTCGTTATCAGTGTTGGTAACTGACACATCACCAGGATTAACGCCGCCATAGGACGGGTCGGATGAACTGATAGTGTCAGTAATAATCGAATAAGCAATATCTCCATCATCGAGATCATCGTTAACTCCGGTGACGGTAATATTCTGTGGCGTATTCCAATCGAGTGTAGTGAAGGTTACCGTTGAGACAGATAAGGAGCCCTCAGTCGCGTCACTAGTTGCGATATCAAAACTAATATTCTCCGTGGGCTCGGAGGCCAACGTCACCGTAAACGTAGCCGTGCCGCCAGCTTCGGTAGTATTTCCAGAAATCGAACTGATGGTAATGCCCGCAAAAGTCCAGTTGGTGTTATTCAGCGAGTCAACGCAGCCAATTGTACACATCACCGCCGCGCCATCGATATTGTTACTGTCTTGGACATCTACGTATTGGGCCAAGCTGCTACCCTGAGGATCGATGTTTGCCTGGGTGTCTTCAACGCTGCTCCGGAGCGACAACAACTGATCAGAAGCACCCGTAAGCGTTAATGTGTTAGCAATCGTCTGCGTGGTGGAGGCTGGCAAAGTCAGCACAGCCGCAGCGGCTCCAGACTTTGTGAGATTGTAGAAACTTGTAGCTCCGGTCAAAGTTTGGTTAACGCCATCAAGCGTCACCGTGCCGGATCTAGCGGTAAAGGTACCGGAATTCGACCAGTTCCCCGCTACGTTAACGGCGTAGTTCTGGCCCGAGACCACGTCTACCTTTCCAGCTGTCAACGTAAAGTTTCCGTTTACGTCTAACGCGGTACCCAGTTGAAAAGTATCGGTAGCGCCGTCAGTCGAGTTGATAACCAGATTACTGTAGCCGTCTTCAAGAACAGTGATGGTGTACGTATCCGCACCGGCATCGCCGTCACCGGTATAGGTAACTGTGGAGCCAGTATCTAAAGTTGGATACGTGGATACCAAAGTAACTGTTTCGTCACCGTACAATTCAAGATTACCGCCGTCATTAACCATGAGATCTCCACCTGTACCTGTAACCGTAAGATTTTGGCCTTTTAAAGCAAGTTTTCCTTCAACCAGAGTAATTACGCTGCCGTTATTATCCAGCACCCAGGCAGTGGTTAGATTGACTTGGCCGCCGGACTTGTTGATTGTCAGATCCCATTCAGCATATCGTGAGCAACAGTACTATCTGCCAGTGCCTGAGTTGCGCTACCAGAAAGTAAAAGCGAGGTAGTCATAGCGTCACAGCCAGAGCTCAGGGTCACATCACCATACACTTCAAGCGCTCCATTATTGCTCACCCCATTTGAACAGAGATAGTCTCCCGTCACCGTCATCGTATCCTCGGCGGGAATAGAAAAACCCGTGACGGTATTGATAGTTACATCATTCAACGCCTGCGTCACATCCACGCTGTACGATGGACTCGACAGAGCAAAAGTTACCAGAGTTGGAGCTACAAAGACTCCACTGCCCGTTTGAATAAAATCGCCCATGCTAATACTCGAAGTTTCGGACAGATCCAGCGTACCGCCCCCAAGCGTAATTGCGTTAAACGTAATCACATTATCACCACTGTTGACTAACGGGGCTTCACCGGAAAAATTAGATGTCATCGTCAAGCCATCAATTGTGCTTGCGGTGGTTATAGTCACACTATCATTAGCATCTTCAGCGGCATCAAGACGGAGCACCGGAAAACTTCCTCCGCTAATCGTCAGAGATCGAGCGCTAGCGCTGTCAAAATCCACAATCATCGAACCGCCGTCATTACCGGCAGCGGAAGTCAAAGAACCCTGAGCCTTAATGACGCCTGTATTCATTCCCCCTGTGTTCATAGTCAAAGCGCCGGTAACAATGAGCGTGTCATTCACAGACCCCAAGGTAAATGCACCCGAACCGTGGGTATTCAAGGTAAGGTTGGTAAAGGTTTGAGAAACGTTAACGTTGAAAGTTGGACTAATATTAACGTCAGTGTAAACGTCGTGGGGGCATTAAAGGTCCCGCCAGAAATGGTCAGGTCAGCCAAAGTCAGCTCTGAAGTTGATGCCCCCTCAAAGGTACCCGCCGCCTGAGTCCAGGTAGGCACGGTAATGTGAAAATCTCCCCGCATTAGAGATAGGGATTGTACCCGAAAAATCCGAGGTGACGGTAAAGAATCTCACGCTTGCGTCTGCCTCAAGCACAATACTATCGCTTGCGTCCGCGGCCTCATCAAGCTCAATTCCCGGCCCGGAGCCACCACTGATGGTGTATACCTGCGCACCTGCTCCCCCAAATTCCAATGTAGCTGTACCGCCGTCAAAGGCCGCTGCCTGATTGATGTTACCGTGAACGCTCATTGTTCCACCCGAGGTAACTCCATTGCTAAGTGTAAGCACGCCGAGAACGTTCAGCGTGTCTGCCGCTGGAAACGAAAGAGCTGAAGCGCTATTCAAATTGACTGTAAGATCATTAAAATCTTGACTGACGTTTACATTCCAAGTAGCCGCTCCTCCCGTGACGGATATGAGGTCTGGGGCTGTGAAGGTTCCACCAGTAACGGCAAAATCATTCACCGTAATGACGCTATAGCTAGAACCATCAAAAGTACCAGCTGCCTGCGACCAGCTACTGAACGACATGGAAAAATCACTCGCGTTTGAAATGGGAACGGTGCCGCTAAAGCCTGAGGTTATTGTAAGTCCCGACAATCCTCCGGCGGCGGTAAAAATTATTACGTCGCTAGCATCCGCAGCTTCATCAAGTTCGACAACCGGCCCATCCCCGCCGTTGATGGTATACGTCTGAGCCCCAGCACCGATAAAATCAAGGGTCGAGGTACCGCCGTCAAAGGCCGCTTCTTGAACGATATTCCCCGCAACTTGCACGGCGCCGCCACTAATAAGACCGTCAGTCAAGGTTAAATCCCCCGCTACGATCATGGTGTCGCCGGAAGTGACTGCTGTTGCTGAATTAGTGGCGTTACTTATATCAACGTCATTAAACGTTTCAGTAGTGGCTACGTTAATCACAATTGCGGAACCATTGAATTCCACACTGCCCGCGCCGGGATCAAAGGTACCGGAAGAAACCGTAAAGTCTCCCCCATCAATACGCAAAATTCCGCTGGTCGAATTAAACGTTCCGCCGCTAACTGTAAACTGGTCATCCACCTCAATGAGACCATCACCACCCTGGAACGTACCTGAAGCAATTGTAAAGTCACTTAAAGATGTACCCGAGACTGTCAGCGTGACTCCTGATGCCTGCATCACGATTCCCGAATAGCCGGAAGCTATGTTGATCGAGCCAACATTCGTGGTCGCCGAATTGATGGTAGCGTTTTTTGTTGAGGTGGCATTGAAGGTGGCTACGTCAGACGTGGTGGGTACCGTATCCGTGCTCCAGTTGGCGCCACAAGACCACTTGTTGCCATCACCCGCGCCTCCGCCGCAGGTACCGTCAGTACCACCGCCATCCCAGGTAATTGTAGCCGCCTGAACTGATTGAACTGAGTACGCAAAAATAACCGCTCCACTAATGAAACACGCAACTAAAACACTCTTCAAATAGTAATAAAAATGCAAAGACTCCACAGCCCTCGTATTTTAACATTTTTTGAGGCTATTTTCAAAGTTATCCAGGCCTCTTACTCCACCACTAAAGTCGCAAGTAAATTGCGGCCTTTCTCCTCCCATTCGGTCAATCCGTAATACTGTTTTTCGAGCACATAATCGGTCACTACTTCAACGGCTTTTTGGTAGTTGTTACCACGTAACTCCCGAAGATACTTCTCCATAAAACGGAAGTGTAGTTCTTCTCGAGTTTCCTCATTTTCAAGCTGACGCCACAGCTGCTCATTATAGACATGCTCAACCGTTTCGTTAGAGGCAAGTGACTCGCGCAAATATGCTTCAAGTTCAGTTTGTAGCTCCTCAACTGTTTTATGCGACAAATCTTGAGGCGACAAACGTCCCTCCAGGGCGAGGATCAGAGAATCGATCTGAGCACTAGCGTTGTCGGCGTCAAAATGGATCTCCTTGGTGTCGTAGAAAGGCTTCATGGTCAGCGCGATGTCTCGTGGGCGCTCTGCGATTTCGGAAGCTCGATAGGCGGTATACAAAGCTTGAGCCGTCTTAAAATCGAGATCGGTGTCTACGAGCGAATAAAGAATGTGCATGAGCGCTGTCGAGATGCCGTCCTCGTTCAATAAGCGCAGAGCGATATCCTTCATGAACACGGCCTGATTTTGGCTGCGCTGAGGATCGCCAATGGCGTATGTTTGACGGTGACGAAGCCATTGCAAGGTTTCTGTGGTTGGCAATTCGAGTGCTCTAAAAATACCCAGGGCTTGCGAGAAGCCGACTGTGGCAACGTAATCAGCCTTAACACCCACGATCTTTTCAATCTGGCTAACGCCGTAATCAAGACCACCAAAAGCACAGGCGTTGGAAACGTAATAATCGGTCTCCTTGTACTCACGGCCTGGCGGTAAGACAGCATAAGTGCCACGTGGCACAGAAGTAATCAGCATGCTCCAATCCGACAGATCGAGCGTGACCATGTGAATGGCATCGCAATGGCGTTCCAAACCTTCTTTACGAGAATCAAGGCCCAGAGCCAAAATGTTGATTTGCGTATCGTTGCCAAAGGGCACCGTTGATTCGGCATCGAGCTCGTCGCGTCGGGCCTCGATTACTTCACCAACCGCGTCCCAAGCTGGGGGCTCGGCAGCTTCGAGCGATACGATCGAAGCCGGTTTAACAAACAAAAGACCTCCGGCAACTACGGTACTTGTAACGACTACCAAGAGAATGAGAGGAAGCAACCAAGCGCGCATATACCAAAACCCTGACAAACAGGAGTATAAAAAATGTGTTCAAAGGGGAAACCCCATATAACACATACCAAAAACCCCCGACTTTGTCGAGGGCTTGTGGAAAACTAGCCATGCAATTCCTGGCGTTTCTTCATCCGTGACAAGTCCGCCGGACTGAGGTCGGTCACATCAGGACCAAAAATGAACTTTGACCAGTAGGTTGGCTCTACATCGACCACGTAATCACTCCAGTCCTCACCATAGATACCTACTGCTTGTTCCTCAGAGACAATATGCTGAAGTTGGGTCTCGTCGCCCACGGCCGTGGCTGAAAACACGCTTGGAACAGACATGATTTTAACAAGTACAGTACCCGGCTTAGGAAACAACGGCTTGGTCATCGGGAAGGCAGCTAGGGAGCTATCTTCGACAAATTCCACCGCATCCCAAGAGTCTTCATAAGTAAAATAGGTAGCCTCGTTCGGAATCGGGTGGCGTTTAAGATCGGCATCGATGTAATAGACTGTCGATAAAGTCAGACCACGAATGTAATAACCTGGCTCAACTTCGTCTTCATCGATAATCTCATCCACATCCGCTCCTACCCCACTACCTAAGATAGTAAAGACGGTCGAGATATCAGTCGCAAGCACCGTCGAACCATCATTGGTACTCTGCAAGCGGATCATTACTTCCTCACTTGCGACATCAGGTACTGTCCATGTTTGAGAACCCTCATTTGGTATGAGCGCAAACAGTGGTGAAAAAAATTCGCCTCCGTCGTAGGAGATGTCAATGTTCGCGTAAGCACCAGCGGGAGTTGAAGTTCCCCACGTAATAGTTGTAATCTCACCTGCAGTCAGAATCTGTCCGTTCTGAGGACTGCGGTACTCGATACCGTAGTTGGGACGAACATAGCTACTTCCCGAACCACTCGAGGCTGCGGCGAAGGTCCAATTCTCGTTATTTCCTGAATTCACGCATCCTGTTAAGCAGCTGATTGATGTGCCGCTCGTGTTATTACTATCCTGCACGTTGAGATACTGCGCCGTTACTGCTCCCTGGGGATCGATAATCGCTTGAATGTTGGGGGTGTCACTCATTAAAAAGGAGGTGTACGCGAAGTCGTCCTCAAATATTCCCTGCAAATCAAGTGAGCCAGTAAAAGTCTGGGTCAGACCAGCGGGCAGTCTCAGGATAGTTTCGTACGTGATCATGCTGAAATTATGGAAGGTTGTTTCTCCGGACACCAGCTGATCCGAGCCATCAAAGGTAACTGTTCCTTCTCGGGCCATAAAGGTACCCGAGTTTGCCCAGTCCCCGGTTACGTACATGTCGTAATCAAGACCATCGCCCACATCAAATGTACCCGACGTCAAAGTAAAATTGCTCATCGTAACATCGGTCCCGAGTGCAAAAATATCTACTGCACCATCGGCACTGTTGATGACTACATCATCGTAATCAGTCGCGAATGATGTAATGGTATATAAGTCACCGACATCGTCATCATTGCCAAGAAACGTCACCGTGGAACCTGGAAAAAAAGCTTGAGTGAAAGGGGCGAAGGTGAATGTTTCTCCGCCTTGAAGAATAAAATTACCCCCGCTCTGCATAATGAAGTGACTGCTGGGACCATTAAAGGTGAAGTCCTGCCCGGCGGTATGCATATCACCTTCAATGATGGTGAGGTCCTGACCCGTAGCGTCCATGACCAGAGCGGAGGCCAGGTTCACCTGGCCTCCGCTTTTATCAACATCAATATCCCCGTTGTACAGACCAGTCGCCCCAGTCAAATCAAAACTCTGCGTTGCTGAGCCGCCAAATTTCAACCTAGCAGTTCCCCCGTCATATGTTGAGGCAACAGTGACACCCTCACGCGCCTCAAGGGTGCCGGTATTCACTGTGGATTCAGTAAAGGTGAGAACTCCCGTAACTATTAAGGTGTCGCCCGAAGAAACGGTCGTCGCCTGCCCTGCTGTCTTATTGAACTGGACCGAACCAAAGATTTCTGAAGTTGCAACATTGATAGTGGCCGCGCTGCCATCAAAAATAACGGTTCCCGAATTATGTGTAAATGTCCCACCCGCGGTATGTGTAAAGGCTCCAGCAATGTTAAAATTGCCCATCGTTGCACTCAGCGTACCACTAGAAATGGTCACGCCTGCATTGGCGTCAATGGCAGCTGATCCGCCGTTAAATGTACCGCCTGACACCAATAAGGTAGATGAGGTCGTTAGGGTATCGGAACCATGGGTATAGGTTCCTCCAGAAACAGTCAGAGCCGTCAAACCCACCGTCGCGGAACCGCCCACAAAGGCACCTGTAGAGGAAATCGTAGTTGCAGCAGAAGAACTAACAGCACTGTTTCCCTGGCTGAAGGTACCGCCGGAAATAGTGATATTGCCGGACGTAATATTTCCGCCGCCACCGGTGAGTGTACCGCTCGACACCGTTAGGGTTGAGGACAAAGTAAATGCACCGGCAGCTGTGGTCATAGCGCCGCCAGCCACAGTGAGGCTGGTGCCACTAAGGATGCCTGCTCCCCCAGCCAAGGTACCGCTCATAACGGTGAAGAGACCGTCCAAGGTTACCGTGCCTGATGATGCGCCGTTCACCGTGGTGGAGGCCGCGTTCAAGTTAGTAATCGGTAATTGGCCGCTAGCTACTAAGTTAATGGTTCGACTCGAGGCACCAGTAAGATTGAGTGTTCCCGTACCGCCATCGAAGGTAGCGGAATGCGTAACTGGGCCTTGAGCTTCAAGAGTACCCGTGTTGATGTTGCCCTCGGTAAGGGTAACGGTTCCCGTCGCCACAACAGTGTCACCGCTTGCAATTGTAAAAGCTATCCCGTCACCGGCGTTTACCGTGATATTGTTTATGGTTTTACTCGTATTTACATCCCAACTCGCACCGGATGAAATGATGACAAGCGGGGGTGGAGTAAAAGTAGCGCCAGCTCCTAGAGTTAAAACATACAAATTCCAGGATGATTGAGCACTAGCGTCATAGGTACCGGCGGACTGAGTCCAGCTTAGCGTGGGGGTAACATCGAGCGGGTTGGTCAGGTTGATTGTACCGCTAAAACCCGCGGTGACGTTCAATCCCAATAAACCAGTCGCGCCAAAAGTGATCAGATCATTGGCATCATCAGGATCGTCCAAGGTTATACCAGATGTACCGGTGCCCACGCCTACACCACCATTTACCGTGTATGTCTGCGCTACAGCGTCATCAGCAAAGTTAATGACTCCATTCGTGAGATCCCATCCCGTTTCCTGGATGATATTGCCCTTGGCGTTGACGGTTCCGCTCAAGGCGCCATTAATTAAACTCAAGGTTCCAATGATACTTAAGTTGGTTGGATAAGGAACAATCAACGAAGCCAAATCATGATTTACGTTATAGAAGTTTGTCCCCGTCTGTACCGTGAAGATACTGACGAATATACCATCTATAACAATGGTTCCACTATTGTGGTTAAACGTTCCCCCTGTGAGGTTCCAGCCCCCAGAATTATAAAATGTGCCGCTTGGTGCGGTAAAAGTTCCCCCTGATTGGACTAGGGCGACACTATTAAGGTCAATATTCCCGACACCACCCGTAAAAGTTCCTGATTGCAAAGTAAAAGTTCCGTCAAAAGCCACAGAGCCTGAACCAGGACCATTGATAGTGGTTGAAGCGGCGTTAAGCGTAAGACTAGGCACCTCCCCGCCAGCTGTTAAGTTGATGGTCTGCGACGAACCGCTGTTAAGGAGCAGAGTTCCCGAACCGCCATCAAAAGTTGCCGCGTGCGTGACAGCACCCGTAGCATTCAATGTACCCGTGGCAATATTTCCGTCTGTAAGCGTCACTAAGCCGCTAGCGAGGGCCGTGTCGCCGCTCGTGACAGTTACGTTGACACCGGTACTCTTACTGATGGTCACGGCGCTAAAAGTGTCTCCTCCGGTATCTACATTCCAAGTAGCCGCTGTACCTCCTGAAAAAGTAAGTGTACCGGCTGATCCAGTAAACGTTCCGTCTGTCGTGCCGTGAACGAAGCTGGTAGTAAGTGTGAGGTCAGCTGACTGTGTGATGGTGCCCGTGTAACCAGTGTTGATATTGAGAGTCACTAAAGTAAAAGCCTGATCAATAGTTGCATTCTTTGTGGAGGTGCTATCGAACGTGGCCACGTCAACCGAGGTTGGCTCCAGATCGCTGGACCAATTAGCTGCACATGACCATTTATTGCCGTCCCCCGCTACACCACCGCAGGTGCCGTCAGTACCGCCGCCGTCCCAAGTGCGAGTCGCGGCTTGTGTTGTCTGGGTACCAAAGAAGAATAGTCCCAAAACAAAGCCGGCAGTTACCAAAATCTTACTCACTGTCAACGTTCTGAAGGTCATACACCGTTATTCGCTGACGAGCTCCCAACGTTTTTTCAGTAAACTCCGATCAACACTGATAGCTGTTTTAATCTCCGCTCCGAAACTAAACTTAGACCAGAAGGTGGGCTCGACGTCGATGACGTAATCACTCCAGCCGGATCCGTAAATATCAGCCGCCAAAGCCTCAGAGGTGATGTGACGAAGCACCGTCACATCGTCGACTAGAGTAACAGCATAAACGTTGTTCACCGACATAATCTTCACCAAAACGACTCCGGCTTTCGGCAAGACACTCGTGGCCATCGGAAAGGCTGCTAAGGAAGAGTCCTCAACAAACTGGACTGCATCCCAAGAATCTTCGTAGGTGAAATACATTTGCTCGTTAAAAATTGGGTGACGCTTTAGTTCGCTGTCGATATAATAAACCGTTGGCAAGGTTAAGCCACGAATATACGTCCGAGGCTCTACCTCCTCTGGCTCCAAGGTTTCTTCATCATCTCCCCCATCCGAGCTGCCGACGATCGTAAAAGGAGTTGAGGTGTCACTGGCGAGCTCGACCCCGCCGTTTGTGCTTGCGATACGGATCACAACTTCAGTACTGCTCACGTCTGGCACGACCCATGCGTAAACCCCTTCGTTGGGCACCAACGTGAAAAGAGTGGCAAAAGTTTCGCCATCATCGTAGGAGATCTCTCCATTAACATAAGCGCCACCAGAGCTCGAGGTTTCCCAAATAATCGTCGCCTGTTCACCGGCCCGCAACACCTGACCAGCTTGTGGGCTCTGGTACTCAATCGCATACGTTGGGCGAATAAAACCGCCTCCGGAGCTGCTCGCTATAAAAGTCCAATTCTCATTATTATCGTTATCGATACACCCCGCGGTGCAGCTCATGGTGGTGGCGTTGATATTATTGTTATCGAGAACATCGAGGTAGCGAAGACTTCTACCCCCCTGGGCATCAAGTTCAGCCTGAACGCCCGGCGCGCTGCTCTCGAGTGCCAACAAGGCTCCGGATGCACCCGTCAAAGTGAGCGTGCCAGTGATTGTTTGAGTAACGCCGGCTGGCAAGGTCAAAGTCGCGCTACTCGCCACAGACTTCGTGAGGGTACGGAAAGTGGTGGTACCGCTTAGGCTTTGATCGGTGCCGTTCAGGGTGACCGCGCCTAATCTGGCAGTGAAGGTCCCTGAGTTTGACCAATCACCGGCTACGGAGATGGGGTAATTCTGGCTTACTACTACATCCACGGTTCCGGCAGTAATTGTGAAATCGTTATCGATCTGAAGCACGCCACCAAGCTCGAAGATGTCCGTAGCCCCGTCAGCACTATTAATGACGAGATTTGAGTAGGTATTCGCTAGGTCAGTGATGACGTAGGTATTCGCACCTGAGTTATCGTTACCGGTATAGGTGACGGTCGATCCCGTACTTAGCGTAGGCATGCCCGAGTCTAGCGTTAACGTCTCTCCGCCTTGAAGCTGGAAGTTGCCGCCGTCTTCGACGACGAAGGTGCTGTTAAGACCGTTGACAGTAAGATTGTAACCGGCAAGATTTAGTTTGCCCTCGGTAATCGCGAGAGCTTGAACGCCGACACTTGCATCATCGTAATCCATGACTAAATTCGACGCCAGATTCACTTGTCCTCCGGTTTTATTGATACGGATATCGGAATTGAGCAGATCGGTAGCTCCCGTCAGCGTGAGGGTCTGGGTTGCCGAACCCACAAAGGCAATCGGGACGCCCTGACTTCCTAACCACCCGCCATCGAAACCAGAGGTCACAACCACGTCTCCCTGGACCTCTATAACGGACTCTATAGCTAAGAAAAAAAAGCCAAGGTCTAATAATCCTCCGTCGGTGAAAGTGAGGTCTCCGTCTATCACTAGCGTACCTAAGACGCCCAAAGCCCCAGCGGAATCAATCACCACGTTATTAAACGTGACATCGCCACCAAGACCTAGAGTACCCCCGAGTGCGCCAAACAGCGTTATCGTATCCGAAGCGATAAAAGTACCGCCAGAGATAATAAGACTTTCCGTACGCCAGCTTGACTGTGCGCTGGCGTCGTACGTTCCTACCTCCTGATCCCAATTCAAGATGGTGATCTCGACATCGTTAGGATTACTAACGGGAATGACACCGTCGAAATTATTCGTGATTGTTAGCACGGGAATTGTGGCGGCTGCTGTAAAAATAATTTCATCGACAGCGTGGCCTAGATTATCCAGTGTCATCGAAAGCCCCACGCCACCGTTCAAAGTATAGGTCTGAGCCAAGGCATGATCGGCCAAATACACGTATGCACCGCCACCATCAAAATCAGAACCAACAACGATATTCCCGTATGCGTTAATCGGATCGGTATCCCCGTTCGCAGGTGTCACCCGTCCGTCCGTAAGAGTGAGGGTTCCGTTAACTTGAGGGGCATCGACAGTTAACGAGTCCTGATCACCCTCCACTAACGCAACCAGGTCGTCTTTGTCGATGGTTACATTTCCAAACGTGTCATCCACGTAGGCGTGCCAAAAACCCTCCGTGCCACCAGAAAAAATCAACGTGCCTGAGGCATGCGTAAATAGCCCAGCACCACCACCCGTGTGATCAAAATCCTGCGTGATCGTTAAATCAGCCGACTGAGTAACGGTGCCATTGAAATTTCCATCTATCTCGAGCACGACCACAGTGAAGGCCTGATCTATGACCGCGTTCTTTGATGATTGACTATCGTCAAAGAGTACTGAGTCGGCAGCTAAAGGAACCGTGTCATCTGACCAGTTCAGAGCGCACGACCATTTGTTACCGTCTCCACTTACCCCGCCACAAGTACCGTCAGCCCCGCCGCCGTCCCATGTACGGGTTGCCGCCGAAGCAGAGTTTATCCCAATAAAAAATGCGCCAATTACAAGACAACTAAAAAAAGTACCGAGTCGAAGCAATGAGAGAACAAACGCTTTCATAGAATTCTTTTAAAGTATACCAACTGCTACACATTATGTCGCAACGGTTATCCTCCGCCCAGAATCTCAAAAATTGTCTAATACATTGACACTTTGGTTAAAATGAGGTAGTTTCAAAGTGCCATAAAACGTGCCACTCGGAGGACTACGTGACGAACATGTGTCTGGCAGCGTTCATGACGCTGCAGAGCGCCTTCGGGCAGATCTACGGCGCCTTCACGGTCGTCGACGACGAGGCTGTGGGCAGTGCCCAGTTCCCGACCGGGGCAGACAACCCCTCGGTTCAGCTGTCCCCCGTGACCGGGCAGCTGCGAATGGCACTCGACACGCCAATCACGCCGCTGCCCGCGGCCTGCCCGGAGGCGGCGGTGATCCGCTTCGCCACGGCTCTCAGCGAGTACGACCCTTGGACGCCCGGGATCGGCCGGATCGGCCGGAGCCCAAGCCGTCCGTGCGGCGCCCGAGCACCAGCGATGGTGCTCGGTCTCGATGGCGACATGGCCATGGTATTCGAGGCGCTGGACAACAGCGGCCTCCCCAGGGCCGGCGTCGCCTACCTCGATGCCGGCGTGGCTCCCTACTTCGTGGCCAACGTCCCGATGCTCGACTGGCTGACGGACATGACGCTCGTCCGCCTGGACGGCCTCTGGTACGTGTGGGGCGTCAACGCCGATCCGCTGAGCGGAGACTACGGCGACGTCATGTACTCCACGAGTACGGACATGGTGATCTGGACCGCACCGGCCTTCACGCTCGATCCGGGCTCGATCGTCGCGGCCCAGGACGGCCTCTCGGGCCAGTCGATGTCGTGCATCGACAACACGAACTTCGCCTGGGATTCCTGGATCCAGGGCCTGAACGGTGGCGATGCCACGTTCCAGTGGCTGGTCGGCCACTTGTCAGACGATGTAGGCATGACCTACATCTTCTACTCCTACTTCGACATGGAGAGCGGAGTGAAGGTGATCGGCTGGGCCAGCCTCGACCCGGCCAACATGGTCGACATGTCGCAGCTCCATCTGCGCGACTGCGTCCCTCCTCCTTAGATCAGCTGAAGTCCAGACGTCACAACGGACCGTCTCGACCCAGCTCGCCGTACACCCCGCCTTCAATGCTGAAGCGGGGTGTTCGTATTTAAAGACTGATCTCAGCCTATTTATTGACAAAACTGAAAAAAGGGCGTATCTTCGAGTGGCTACTCAACAC